>OJEJ01000007.1_pt1 | contig 203976 bp, 205 predicted proteins | sample 1593271 | NCBI WGS metagenome assembly OJEJ01 (sample SAMN05416877, study PRJEB24817) | seawater metagenome | isolation source: Sea water | place: Canada:Atlantic | collected 2013-11
GTACTTGATCTTATTAAGTCTCTAAAGGGCTTTTTTAGTTTGGGCATATTAAAAGCTTAGATGATAAGAATATTCGTTCCCTACGACACTTTACGAAGTTATTTTACTTAAGTTTTTATTAGAATAAATATTGAAACTTAGCTTGTGCTACTATTTAGAAACTGAAGAACTATGCCTAGCTCTGCTTTAATTCGTTTAAGACTACTCTTAGCTCTTCCTCGATATGTCGATTCTCTGTCTGGGTCCAAGCTTCATCGCAACAGTCGCAGCATTCATATAACTTCCCCCACCAATGTCCATAGAGGGGTGTATGAATATTTGTTTTTTCATCATATGTAGATTCTGAATTAGAATAAATGCCATCAAGCATAGTTATCAAATAACAAAACAGTGAAGGGGTAACTTTTTTCTTTAAGTAAGCTTCAGATACTTCAACGAAAACTTTCCTTGCTATGTCTTCACTATCTAAAGAGTAAGGATCGAAATTGTATTTATCTTTGGAAATTTTAATAAGATTTTTGAGGTTTCATAAGGATCTTTGGCATTTAAATAATAAATATCAAGATGAGGGTTATCATTTTGATTCATCTCATTTGTCATCCATTCATGGAGTTCATCTTCACTGTAAAGCCCACACAAATATTTAAATGTTAGTTTTTCAAGCTCTTCTTTCATTAGTAGAGCCTATCATTACGACTTCTTATCAATCAATAGTTTTTTATCTAAGAAATGTAGTTAAAGAATAAAGCCTAGATACTATCTTTCAGAATAGTCTTGTACAATAGTCAATACTCTTTGTTCGTTACATTTCGAATAAAAAAATGTTAATAGTTCAAGCTTAACTGAATAGTAAAATTATTAATTGCGACTTCGGACAAATAAGATTTTTTAATATTTTCGAATACTACGCTAAATAGTAAATTCTTCCAGCCTACTGATGTCTTAACTTCTTTACTAAGATTAGAAATTTTAACATCAGTCATTACATAGTCATGATAATTATATTTCATAATCAAGCTGGAACTATCCTGAATTGAGTAACTTCCTCGATACAAAGGCGTAAAAGAAAACCCCAAGAAGAATGAATCATATATATTTCTTAGAACACTAGTTTCAACTTCATAATAATCAAATTCATCTACAGTTGTTAGCTCAAAACCTCTTCCATCAACGTAAACAACATATTCATTCTTTTTATATATTCCTTGAAAATCAAAATATAATGGAACCAATGTTTCACCATTTTTTAAATCCATATCGACATTATCAGTTATGATTTCTTCTAAAGAAAAAATCTCATTAATATACCACCGATTCATTACCGATAATCTGGGAGTAAATGAATAATCGTTTATTTTATATTTTTTTTGAATTGATAATATGTCTGACCTAACATTAAATAGCTCTAGTTCTGGGAAAACAGGATTATTTATCTCTGCAACTAATGAGTCTTGAGTTGAGACTTCAACAAGTATATCTTTAATCAGAAATGCCTGTGAAATAGCAACGTGAGTTTTATAAGGATTATTGTATGCATCTTCAACGGATTTATTAATAGTACTGATTTCGTCTACTTGAAGGGAGTCTAATAGATCCATAAATCTCTTACTTGTATTGATATAAATCTGAGTACTTCCACCAACATGATTATTTATAACGTGTTGATCTCTTAGTCCATTCAGCTTTAAATAATTTCAATCACTTGAGTAAACTTTAAAACAAAGAAAACTACATGATAGAATTACAAATATCTTGATCATGACTTTCAATATATTTCCTTAATGTTCTAACCGTTTTTAATAGAGAATCTTTAAATTCATGATTCTGATAATTTTGTTCAATCGTATCTTCAAGAATTAATATCTTTTTCAGTGCTAATTCTCTTTTACAAGTGTTTAATACCTTCTTCATAATTTCTTCATATAACTCAGGATTGTATTTAATAAATAGTAAAACGAATTTTTCTATGCTCATATTGGAAAACTCACCCTTTATTTTATGATATGGGATACCAAATACATCCAAAATAGCTCTATCTAATTCTGACAATAATGAATTAATTTCTTCAAATGATTCCTTTAGATTGAGGTAGGCTTTAAAAGAATGAAATATCATCCCATCAACATGCACGACATACTTTTCAATGAACTTCTTATACTCAACCTTAATATCATCAATTCCATCTTTCTCTCCAGCACTTCCTAGCTTATCAATCAACTCTTTTAAAGATTGTGTCAGCAAGAAGATATGTACCAAACCTTTTTTAAGCTTATCCTCTTTAGATTTATATACATATTTTGCATCTAATTCATAATATATATTTAACGCTCGAATTAAATTAGTTTTACGCTTGAGACCTATAAAGAAGTATTTCTCAACAAAACTTTTAATTTCTAAAATTAGATTTGGGCTGTTAAAGGATCCACTCACAAGTCTATCTATCGATATTAAGAAATCAAATAATTCAAATCCCCCTATCCCCAAAAATGTGTCTGCTAAAGCTTGTTGATACTTTCGATTTCCAGGATACTTCTGGACTAGTTCTTCAAATAACTTATTTGCTTTTGAATAATTACGTGAATTAAGTTCCTCTTTTGCCCTTAAATAAAGACTCTCTTCACCTGAAGAAGTATTTCCACCACAGGAAACGACAATAAAGAACATTAGAGAAATGCTCAGATATTTCTTGAAACTATTCATACTGATATTTTACTCTAGCCGAGCTATATGTATTAGATGGTAATTAGTTCCTATGATAAACAACACAGAGCATCCTACAAAATAACTGACCTATTCGATGTGCTAGTCAATGATTCGTTTAACCATCTCAGGATGCCATTTCACTCCTCTATTCTTAGTCGGAACCTTCATCTGGTCAAGACACCTAGCAACTGCTCTAAGACTCAACCCTTCATCCCTCATCTGCCTAACAGCATCGACTGTTCTCTGCTCAGCTTTGTGTTCAACTGAGCTTAAACCTTTACGCTTAACACCGAACTTTAGCTGGGATTGAAAACATCATTTGTTCGCTTTTGTTCGCGCAGGAAATGATGTGTGATGAATTTTGATGAGATAAAATGAAATGAATAAACGAGGTAAGCTTTTGATTTACTTAAAAAATCTTTAATTTCAGTTGGTTAAGAAAATGTGTTCGGTGAGCCCTTCGCTCCCGCCATATTCGTTAAAAACCTCATCTAACCCATGAGGTTTTTTTTTGCCTAAAATCCAACAAGCCTTTGAGCTTGTTTTTTTGGATCAAGGTTTAGAAAGGTTCAAAAGTTCGTGTGCTTTAACTTATAAGTTACAAGTCATCAGCCCTATACCTAAACCAGTTAGAGATCCATTATTTCCACCGTGCCATAGATAAACTGTTTTTCCATCAAGGAGCGCTGTTGGACTAATTATGTCATAATTATGCCAGCTTAAATCTAAATAATCTGTAATCGCTGATGTATCTTGAACCCAATTATCTTCACCATTAACTGAATACGCATGATGAACTTTTGTATGTTTATAGGCCACACCTTGGTCGTCTTTTTGAATAACTGCCGTTGTAAACAGATGAACTTGATTATTAATTACCGTCGCAGCAGGAGTTGAAAATCCTTTGTAATACGGAATGGTTAATCTTGGATAAACTGTTTGAACAGGACGCATGACCTCCTGTTGAGGACTCCAAGTAGTACCATCATATGTCACTAGTCCTATTACTTCAGCTGTTGAACCTGCCTCAAAATTTGATCCAGTAGCTGCAAAATACAGATAGATTTTATCATTAAAAACAACGGCACCAGGTTCCGCCGTTACCCACTGATTAAAAGTAAATTGGGGGGTTGTATTATTTGGATCCGTTGGTGCTACAAGTGGTGCTCCAGCCGTAACTCTTGTCCAAGTAATGCCATCAGCTGACTTAGCATGACCGATACGATAAGTCGTTGATGCACTATAGTCACTCGGATATGAAGTATAGAACATATGATATTCGTTTTTATAATAAACAACAGACGGTGTTTCAGTTCCATCCGCATCCCAGGCTGCTGAGCCAGATCGATCAAAAACTGGCGTTGTTGGATTCAAAGTCCAATTTATTCCATTACTAGAGGTTAGTCGATAAACTGCAATATGCTCAACTGTATCATCAGTTCGATCATTGGGTAATGATGATGCGTACATGATAAACTGACTTCCAACTTTTAAAACATGAGGATCACCCCATGTTGAAGATCTTTTATTATTACCATTATCAACAGTAAAAAATTCATTTCCTGGACCAATCAATGGTGTCGTAGCATATGGAGCAAAACAATTAGGCGTAAGCTTTGAATAATCTGGAGAAGAAGACTTAGTCAGATCACTATCCTCGTCTTTAGCACATGAAGATAAACAAATAAGAAAACATAGTAGTAGATATCGCATCTTTATATAATAACACGTCAATTGAATGAAGCAATGTTGTAGGATGGTGGGTGATCAGGGCTCAAAATATCAGCTATTTAGGTGAGGTATCAAGAGGTTCAAGTGGAGCCGCTCCCGCCATTTTCGAACCCTTTTTGAGGTGTTAGATTACCGAGATTACGAAGCTTTTGCTTCGTTTTTTTGTTTCTGGGGCTTAAAAAGGTTCAAGAGTTCGTGTGGTAATTCAGTAAGGCAAATTCAATTACATTTTTAAATTTTTTATTCGGCTCAATTTTGAGTTCGCTAGTCCATAGAGACTGCAGAATTGAGTGTCCTGGTAACTTATTCTAAACCATTGAATCTTAAAGCTTTCACGTGATCTAGTTTAGGCCATTTTAAATTTGTTCCGACAAGTTTCTTACATGGGAAACAAATTAAATAAGTTTATTCAAACGATTCTTACCTATTTTTATTATTTCAAACAGGCGATAGATGAGATTATGTCTTATTATATATCCCCTATTTTTATAGTTATAATTTTAAAAAAGTTTGCACTGGCCAATAGAAAACTAAGAATTATATGGGCACCGATTTCTCCAGGAAGGCCACCTCTAGATCAAAAAATCGTTGATTTGATTATTCAATTGAAAGAACTTAATCCAAAATGGGGAGCACTAAGAATTTCACTTGAACTGAGAAAGGTTCGAATCCAAGTTAGTAAACCAACGGTTTTAAAATACCTTGAGATTAATGGACTAATGTCACCACCAAAACCAGGTGGTTTAACATGGTCTCAATTTCTGGCGAACCACAAGTTCAAAATTTCAATCGATTTTACTTGCATGATTACAACCCTAGGCCATCAGGTTTTTATATTCTCAATTATAAACTTGGACTCGCGAGAACTGATTTGGATAAATTCAACTTATAGGCCTGACAAGTTTTGGATCACTCAACAATTCAAAAATGCGTTCTTCGACTTAGAACAATATCCAACGTTATGTATTTGTGACCGAGATCAAATATTTTCGAATTGGTTTAGTTCTATGATGAAAGATTTTTTTGAAATAAACGTAAAGAAAACTGCATTTAAATCGCCATGGCAAAACGAAACGATTGAAAGGTTTAACCAGTCCTTAAAACATGAAGTTTTTGAATCTGTTGTTCCAATAAATTTAAATCAAATTCAAAGGGTTTGTAATGAGTACAAAATTTATTATAACGAAAACAGAACCCATCAAGGGATTAATGGAAATATTCCAGGCGTAACTCATAAAATCAATCCAAATAAAACGTCGTATTTTGATTTAAAATCTCACTTGAATGGACTATTTAGTACTTTTGAAAACTCATATGCCTGATTTTCAATTATTTGCCAGGACAGCTGACCTTATTGATTCTTTGGAGGACGTTGTCTGAGCTGAAATCTGACGTAAAGAAAGCCCTTCTTCTATGTATTTCTTGTGGAGGAACTCTGCTGTTGGACGTTGCCTACCAGACTTAAACTCAGTGATTATGGTTACATACAACTCGGAGGACAAATTTAGGAATAAGTAGCTACTAGCCCGCCATTTTCGTAAAAATTCAAATTGCAAACTTACAAGCCTTTGAGCTTGTTTTTTTGTTTCTGGGGTTTAAAAAGGTTCAAGAGTTCGTGTTCAATAAAATTCAAAAAACTATGTTATTTAATAATTTTTTTGAGCAATCAAATAGAGAGCAGCTTTTAATTCGTCAAAGGATACAGGTTTTGTTAAATAATTATCCATGCCTGCATTGAAACACTTATCTAGATCTTCTTTAAGCGCATTGGCGGTAACGGCACAGATTTTGGGACTATTATCACCATACTTATTTTTTATTATTTTAGTGGCCTCAACACCATCCATTACAGGCATCTGCACATCCATAAAAATGATCGAGTATTCCGGAATTCCATTAATCTCACTTAAACGAAGCTCTTCTAGTGCTTCTTCTCCATCGAGAACAAATTTGCAATTATTATAACCAAGCTTTGCTAGCATCATTTTTATAACTAATTGGTTTACAGAGTTATCCTCTGCCACCAGTATTCTTATTGGAAACCTCTTGCCAAGTTCGCTATCTTTAGATGCAAGAATATTTTGCTGCGAAGTTTTTTTCGAGGTACTTTGCTTTGCCATTTCTAAATTGAAACTAATCGTAAAAGAAGTTCCAATTTTGACATCACTTTCAAGTTTTACCTCCCCTCCCATTCTCTCAACTAGTTTTTTAACTATAACTAAGCCAAGACCAGTACCACCAAATTTTCTAGTCGTTGAGCCATCTGCTTGAGAAAATGCCCTAAATAAGCTCGCTTGGCTCTCTTCAGATATGCCGATGCCCGTATCCTTAACTACAACTTTAACAATATTATCCTTAAGCAATGAAAGACTTACGTCAACTCCGCCTTTATGAGTAAATTTAATAGCATTTGAAATGATATTTGACATCACTTGAGCGACCCTTGTCGGATCTCCAATATACATTTTGTGAAATGAATCATCATAATTTAATCTTAAATATATTCCTCTTGTGTCTGCTTCGTGTTGAAAAAGGTGAAGGACATTCATTATATTTTCAATTAAGTTAAATTCCAATTCTTCAAAAGTCACTTTATCCGCATCTATCTTTGAGAAATCTAAAATATCATTTATGACTCTCAAGAGGTTCTCTCCTGAGCTACTAACAACCCTAAGCAATTCTAGTTGCTTAGGATCAAGTTCTGTATCTTGCATTAATTCAATCATACCAAGAATACCATTTAGAGGGGTTCTAACTTCGTGCGACATATTTGCTAAGAACTGAGACTTTGCTGCATTTGATTTATTCGCTATCTCTTGCTCTTTTTCTGCTTTCAGCTTTTTTAATTCTAAGCGATGGATCTTCTCTTTCGAAGAAGTAAGAACCTCTTTGAATATTAATGTATCAGTTATTACACATGCTGGATGAGACATATATTTACCCATCTTATATTTTTGTATTTCTTCTATTTTATTAAATGCGGGCCATACTAGGAAAACAAAAGATTCCTTTATTTCGTGAATCGTTCCTCTAAATTTAAAATCTATTCCTTTGAAGTAGCATAGAATTAGTTTACCATCTAATTGCGAAAACTGAGAGTCAACTTCATTTGTTCGAGGCTGCTTGATATTCAATATATCGCGCATTAATACTCCAACAGTTAAATATTCCTGGAAAAAAAAAGAACTCTCAATTAGCTTGAAGGAGCTATCAAATTTAAGCCAAAATGGTGAAAGTGAATCAAGCTTCATATTAGAATTGCACCTTAAACCTTGCCTTATCTGTGCCTGGATCATCTAAAATTTCAACATTACAAATCGCATTAAATAGTTTAAAAATTCCTTTAAGTAATCCGACAACAAAAAACTCCAAAGGCATGTCACGTGAACTATTATAGTGAACTATTACTTCTTGATTAGATACTCTCGTCGTATGAAAAGAAGGTGGATTTAGATCATCAAATGTAAGCTCAAGCCGAGTGTGCAAAGAATCAAGAGAATTTATGAGGTCTAGAGGATTTTCTCCAAATGAAATGAGAATTGTTTTATATTCAGAATTCATTGCAAACTTTATCCAATACTCTCCAAATGACTCTAGTAATTCGGGTGCTTCAATATCTAATTTTTCACAGATAGATCCAACTAAGTCGAGGGTAACTTGATCACTATGTTGCTCAAAAGAGTCAAAGTCACTTGAACTGATATCGAGGGAAGTACAAATATCATCCCAAGTCTCCTCATTAACTGTTTCGATAACCATCATTTTAATAGCCTGATTCACCATTCCATACATAAAAAGTACTCCTTCGTTTATATGTGACTTATCGTATGAACGGAAAAATAATTAAGATCTTCCCCAAAAAGGCATGAACAGCCTAACTATTATTGTCGGTTTTCATCTGATTTAGTAGCATGTTTGGTGATTTGAGCTTCCTTTTATCGGGTACCTAAGGAAGATTTCAAAAGCTTCAAGTGGAGCCGCTCCCGCCATTTTCGAACTCTTTTTAGGGCGATAGATTACCGAGATTACGAAGCTTTTGCTTCGTTTTTTTGTTTTAGGGGTTTAAAAAGGTTCACAAGTTCAACTATCATACATTCATGAAAAGAATTGTAGTCATAGGATCTAGTTCAAGTGGAAAGACAACACTTGGAAAAGCTCTATCTAAAAAATTTAATATAGAACATAAAGAGTTAGATTTGTTCTTTTGGGAGCCTAACTGGACTCAAGCTGAGGATAAAAGTTTTAGAAAACGTGTTGATCCATTTACTGCACAAGAAACTTGGATTACAGATGGTAACTTTAGTCAGGTTAGAGATCTAGTCTGGGGTCGAGCAACAACAGTTATATGGCCAGACTATCCTTTTCATATAATCATTAAGTAATTTTTTAAAAGGTCATTGATACGCTCATTCAAAAAGGAAGAGCTATGGAGTGGAAACAAAGAAACACTCTGGAATAGTATTCTAAAGCCTGACTCTTTACTTGTATGGATATTAAAAACTTACAAGAGAAATAAGATACGATACTCTACCCTAATTGATTCTGAAGAATTTCCAAACATCAAATTTTTAAGACTAAAGAATCCAAGAGAAACAAAAATATTTTCAGATAGTTTCGAAAATAGAAACTGATAACGAAGCAAACAATACTTCAATAATGAATCTATATGTGAATTTACGGTTTAATTATTAAGACGATTCGCTCTCTACGACATCTTACGAAATAACGATGTCAAGCCTCTCAACGAGGTCAAGCCATAGCTTATATGTGTTTTCTTCTAATTTAGATGGCTTAATATAATAGATGAATAAGGGACGAATAGTCACACCTGTTATTTTTGAATTCTCTATAGTAATTCTCTATTCCTTTAATTTCCATTGGCCTTTTTCATCTTGGCAAACATCTATGTCTTTCAAAAACTTCATTGTTTTCTTTTGACTGATTTTAACTTTCAAAGATCTACACCTTTCTTCTTTTTTAATTTTTACTAGATGAATACTGCCACTATTTTTTGAAGTAGGATTGTCCCAATATTCTACTACCTTGATTTGCTCTGCCACCAAAAGCTTTAAGGTAGCTTCCTTAAGAAGCCTGTTGTCTGTTCTTGTGAGTTTTATATCATTTTCATGAATAAAGCCTGATACGAGGTCAAAGGGCAGTGTTAATAAACCTGTAACAAAGCCTGATAAAACTCCTTTACTAGATTCCTTACCAAGGTTTTTTCCTTTATCCATTATATCTTCAACTCTATCGAGATGCTTCGGAATATTATGCTCCATCTGTACAATCCGAGAGATTTCTTTTGAAATATTTGGCAACTCTTTAGTAACTTTATTTATAGATAAACGAACATTATCGATAGATTTATGAATCTCAGGAAGCGCCATTCTTGTTTCTTTAAATTCCTTTAAAACCGTAGGGATAATATTTCGAGTTTTTTCAACCTGCTCAAGAATATTTGGTAGAAGCTTCCGTACCTCCCTAAACTCGGATAAAATTTCACTTACAACTAATTCTTTGCCTGTTACACTTTTATTCAGTTCAGGATTTAAAACTCTTCTTAGGCTTCTGATTTCAAGTGAAAAAAAAACAATTGCCATAGAAAGTGAAAAAAGACTAAAAGCAATAAAGTATGATGGTAAGTTTTTTTTAAAATTCATTTTTATAACTCTATAGGCTTTGGTTTTTAACTACGAACAAAAAAAGAAAAAGAGTGAAAATTTAAACATAATTTTTCACTCTAGTTATATCATATGTTAACACAACTAACAAATTGACAACGCTCGTACAAAAACCATATTTAATGCATGCGTCATCGCTTAAAAAAGTACATTAAACCATATTATTCAGTTTATTTTTTTCCTACTTGTCACATATTTTTTATCATATATAGTTTTAAAATAAAGGACTAATATATGAAAAACTTACACTCTCTTATGAAGAAAATACCTATTCTTTTCCTATTACTAAATATTGGCTGTAACACGAATCAACCTAGAAATGCTGCTACAATTATTTATACTAATGGAAACTTCATTACTATTAATGATAAAGCTCCAAAAGCTAAGGCTGTCGCCGTTAGAAATGGAAAGATTCTTGATGTTAGTCTTGATCAAGAATCAATAATCAAAAACTTCAAGGCGCAGGAAACTAAAATTATAAACCTTAGAGGAAACACTGTAATCCCCGGAATAATTGACGCCCACAGTCATCTAACAACCGTAGCTGTTCAAGCAGTTTCTGCTAACTTACTTCCACCTCCCGATGGTGGAGCAAAAGATATTCCGACTCTTCAAAATATACTAAGAAGGTTTATAAAAGAATCACCAACGATAAAAGAATATGGCATTGCGATTGGTTTTAACTACGATGATTCTCAACTAGCAGAGAAACGTCATCCTACTAGGCAAGAACTAGATCAAGTCTCAACTAAGATTCCAATAGTTATTATGCACCAGTCGGGTCACCTAGGAGTATATAATTCACTAGCTCTTAAACAAGCTGGAATAAATGAAAATACTCCAAACCCTCCAGGTGGAACATTTTATAGAGAAGATGATGGAAAAAAACCTAATGGCGTTATGGCTGAGAATGCTCACTTCATGGCTATATACAAACTTATTCCAAAATACAGTGATGAGCAATTACAAGACATGATTATAAAAGCAGAACATATATATTTAAAAAATGGTGTTACAACAATCCAAGATGGTAGGGCAGATCCCAATGGCATAAACTCGCTTATTTATACAGCTAAAAATAAAGGCTTCAAAGCTGATATTGTTGCTTATGCAGATCTTGAAATGAATTTAAATAATAAAATTCTGAAAGGTCCCTTTATGGCGAAGGAATATACTAAGCGATTTCGAATTGGCGGTGTTAAGTTATCGCTAGATGGATCACCACAAGGCAAAACAGCTTGGTTTACAAAACCCTATATTGTTCCTCCTCATAACGAGAAGATTGGATACAAAGGTTTTCCGATTTTTAAAGATACTCAAAAATTACAAAACCTAGTTGAGGTTGCACAAGAAAATGAATGGAAGCTCCTGGCTCACGGAAATGGAGATGCAGCCATAGATCAATTAATTGAAGTTATTGCCAAGGTAAATCAGAATAAAATGAAACCTAATATCGATTCTGTTTTAATACATGGTCAATTTATGAGAAAAGATCAGATCCCGAGACTAAAAGAATTAAATATTTTTCCATCTGTGTATCCGATGCATACATTTTATTGGGGTGACTGGCACCGCTCCTCAGTGGCTGGAGAAGAAAGAGCAAGTTTCTCATCTCCTACAGCATCAATTCTAAAAGCAGGTATGAAGTTTTCTATCCATACTGATGCACCAGTTATTTTTCCTGATTCAGCTCGCCTTCTTCACAGTGCTGTCAATAGAGTAACTAGAAGTGGTTATATTTTAGGCCCTAACGAAAGAATAAGTCCCTTAACTGCCTTGAAAGCATTAACTATTTGGCCCGCTATTCAATACTCCGAAAACTCTTTAAAAGGATCGATTGAAAAAGGGAAGCTTGCAGACTTTGCAGTTTTATCGCACAACCCATTAAGCATTCCTGTTGAGGATTTAATAAAAATAAAAGTGCTCAAAACAATTAAAGAAGGTAAAATAATTTATGAAAAATAGATTTTTTCTATAAGCTTAAGGGATATTTATAAATATCCCATGTATGCTACAAGATGATGCTAATGAGTAGAAATGCTTTATAATTTAAACTAATAGGTAACGATACCTATTTTTGCTAGCATCTGAAGTAGATGAAAGTACTCTAACAAGAAATTTACTATTAGATCGAAATCTAGCTTATGGGTGAATCTATTTTTTTCAATAGTTAATGATACAGGTAACTTAGCGGTAAAAGAGCTGATTACTCTAATAGGCTTTGTGAGTAATTTTATAGGATGACCAGTGATCTAGTAATTTTTCTAATTATTACTCGGATGACATTTAAAGAGGTACAAGTGGAGCCGCTCCCGCCATTTTTTTTATATTCTAATTATCAAGATAATAAGACATTTAGCTTGTTTTTTGTCTCTGGGGTTTAAAAAGTTTCGAGACTTCATGTGGTAAAATTGATAAAGTTGGGACACTATGATCACAGAAATAAGAACTGAAATTAAACCACATAACGATTCAGTAGAAAATCACTCACTCTACAGTAAAATAAATTCTAAGAATGATTTAGCTTTTTTTATGGAAAGACATGTATTTGCAGTCCTAGACTTCATGAGTTTATTAAGCGCCCTAAAAAGAAATTTACTTCCATCCGACACATTTTGGTCACCAAGAGAAGATAATGATGTGTCTCGATTCATAAATGAGATCACCTTAGGTGAAGAATCTGATCACGATCTTAATGGAAGCTTCATAAGCCACTTTGAATTATATCTTCAAGCAATGGAAGAAGTTGGAGCTGATACGAGCTTAATAAAAAAATTTACTTCTCTAGCTAAGAGAAATGGAGTTCGGCCAACGCTCGAATCTCTTGATATACCAAATAGTTCTAAAAAGTTTATTACCGATACATTTAATCTTATAGAAGAGAATTCTCTTCACAAAATAGCTGCTAGCTTCTGCTTTGGTAGAGAAAAAAGTATACCAATAATGTTTCAATCGATATTAGATAAAATTGGAATAGACGAGATTCAGGCTCCTAAGTTTTATTACTATATAAAAAGACATATTGAAATTGATGGCGAAGAGCATGGGCCAATGTCTGAAAATCTCTTAACTAGTACCTGTAAGGATAATAGTAATAAATGGCTAGAGGCCAAAGAGACATCTATTAGCTCTTTAAAATCAAGAAAAAGACTTTGGGACGATATTGAACTTGAACTGCCCTAGATAAACGAGATTACTAAAATGACTAGCCTCTTAAACTCGTTTTTTTATTTTAGGGTGAAAAAAAGTTCAAGGCTCCAGACTCAACTAAACAAAAAACAATACAGCGCGCGACAACTATGAGTAACATTTCAATTGCTCATATTTTTGTACAGCTACTAACTCATGCTTTACTTGTAGCGAATGAATTTATAGACTTAAATGATAAAGCTTCAATAGAATAATATCAAAACTTCTATACCATACCATTATAGATCAAAGGTTTGGAATAAAGAGGTAATAGAGTAGCTTTTGTAAGTTCTCGAAATATCCCTAAAAAAATAAAACTAGAATTCCCCTACATCACTTTTTTTGCTAGGATTAAAAAATACAAATAAACTCAAGGTCAATTAAGCAATGCAAGAACTAATAGACACTATAAAGAGCTTTAATCATTGCCCTGAGAAGAGGATTTTACCTTATTCTATTTACTCCTCAATGAAGACTCAACATATTCTAAATGTTCCCATAGCGAAACCTCTACTTATAGTCGTGCTAAGTGGAACAAAAGAGCTTGGTAAAAATGCTCAAAGTACAGCGAGATCTGGATACTTTGCTTTTTTATCGAACAAAACGTCAATCGATATGAGAAATATTCCTAAAAATCAAGAGTACCTAGCTCTTTTAATTGATTTTGAATATAGTGACTTTAACGGACTACAAAAAAACCTCAAAACTCGAGAGGATATAATCATGGGTGAAGTCTCACCCCCCTTAGAGAAGATTCTTTCTCAGTTTATAGAATGGTCGCATATTGCCCCCAAAGAGATCTGGTCACTCAGGAAACAGGAAATACTGCATTTATTATACCTCTCTGGTTTTGACCATATTGGCTCTATGTCCGAAGCTTCTGGATTCACCCATAAGGTTCATGATATTATTAACGAAGACCTTTCCCAAGATATTAAACTTACCACTCTTTGCTTGCGATTAGGTGTAAGTGAGTCTACTTTCCGTAGAAAACTTAAATTAGAGAATACCAATCTACAAAAGATCAAAGATCAAGCGAGACTAGGCCTGGGGCTTCACCTTATTCAAACAACATTAGAGCCAATTGGTATCATCTCTGGACTATGCGGATACACCTCTCAATCACGCTTCACCGATAAATTCAAACAATTATTCCGCATTACTCCATCGGATCTCAGAAAAACAAGAATGACTGATTAAGGCGAAATATTGAATGAATCTCACCTAGTACATAGGTTGGTTACCAGCTAAACTAACCTTAACAATAACCAGACTGGAGAAAAAAATGAAAATAAAAAAAAACATTCTAATACTACTTACAACACTTTTAATATCAACATTTGCCTATGCTGAAGACTTTCAACTAAAAAGTAGCGATATCGCACAAGATAAACTCATGCCTAAAGCTCAGGAATTTAATGGCTTTGGTTGTAATGGATCAAATCTTTCACCACAATTATCGTGGACTGGCGCACCGAAAGGAACTGTTGCCTTTGCAATACTTCTACATGACCCAGACGCACCGACAGGTAGTGGATGGTGGCACTGGCAAGTTATAAATATACCAAGCGACATCAATTCACTAAAGACTGGAGCAGGAGACGTAGCAAAAAATCTTCTCCCAAAGGGAAGCGTCATGATCGAAAATGACTATGGCTTCAAAGGATTTGGAGGAGCTTGTCCTCCAGAGGGAAATGGAATACATCACTATAACTTTACAATACATGCACTTTCAAAAAAGCTTGACCTTCCAAAAAATGCTTCTGGGGCTTTAACAGGTTACAATGTAAAAGCAAACTCGATAGCATCGGCGACAATAACTGCACTTTACAAAAGAGAGAAAGCTAAATAAGAAACTTTCATTAATCTTAATGCCTCCGTTAAATAAATGGGGGCATTAAAAAGTGAATCGAATCTTTTGTTGGTGGATAAAAACCCAAAGTTTTCTAAATTGTACTTACTTAACTTGTATTAAATATCATTTACTTCAATCACATAATCATTATTGAGTATACGGTTTAATCTCTAATATTTTTTATACTTTTAAGCTCCAGAGTTATACTCGACAACCAATACATATATCATAATAATTATTTTTTTGATTTATTTTTTAATCGTAAATCATTTACTAGCGTACAATACTCAAAGAATTCATGAGTTCTAATCTTGGTACTTAAATGAATTTGAAAAATTATATATGGAGGTCATGACTATCGAATCCCTTAGAATATCAATTGTAACAATAAAAAAACATAACGAAAAGGTGGACTTCAATCACAGAAGTCTTCACAGATGGTTTTTAAGAACTGACTCTGATGTAATCACTGCTAAACATAGTAATCTGGAAGTTGTTCTTGGAGATGGAAACGGGTATAAAAATACTTATCTCCCAGATTAAGCTCGAACAGAAAAATAAAATCAGAGAAAAGACGGGGCAAAAAACAATTGAGAGAACTAAGCGTGGTGAAGTTAAAATCTTAATGGGTATTAAAGATGATAAAACCATCGATCCTTTTGGTGCCTGGACAAGTGAATCTTGGAAAAAATGTGGAAAGATGATTCTTAAATCAAACAACCCCAATAAGAAAGTTGCTCTTAAGAAGCTTGCAAATGTCATTATTGAGGATGGTAAGATTGGTCTAGATAATGGATTGGGAATTCTTGCACATCACCACCAACGCTGTTTTTAGCATATACCTCACGAATTAAAACGACTAATGAAGTATCAAGAAAAAGCAGGTTAAGAGCATATAAAATATTCTTTAAATCAAGTTCATTCAATCTTTCAGATTGATATCCCGGATATAGATTTTGATGATGTATCTATTGAGGAAAAAGTCGAAATGAATGATAAAATTAAAACCTCTGAGCTTCAGATGAAGTTGCTCTCGGAATATTTAGAGTATAAAGGTTATGATAAGGCCTCAACGTACGTATCAAAAACGAGATCGAGTCTTTTTAACTATTCAAGATATTGGATGAAGACTAGAGTAATAACTCCAAAAGTAACATCAAAATTAGAAAGATTAATGAGAGAAGTTGACCGAAGAATAATGAAATTTGTATTCAATAGAGTGAAAAAGGTTGTGTGAAAATGACAAGAATTATTCTAAAAGTAATCACTGATCAAAAAGATTAAAGTTATCTGGAAATATTGAGTTAAGTTTTGAGGGGATTCCTTAGGAGAACGCACTACAGTCTCAGGAAAACATCAAAAGACTAAGATCTCAGAGAAGTGCATTACCACGAAAGTTCTTTACTAAAGAGTGGTAAGAAAATCTTCAAGCATATCTAAACCTTCTTTTATTTGAGGGTAACTTAGATGCACAAGATCAAGACTTAACTTTTCGTTTTTAAGCTTATCTACAATTTTTGATCCATCATAATCCACGTAAGCAACCCGGACACTTAACTCACCTTGTTCTCTGTAGAAATCCACTCCAGGTAAGACCGCAATTCCAAGTTGATCTAAAAGGTAGTGAGAAAGCTGAGTCGATGTCATAATACCAAGGCTGTTCAGCTTTTCTTTATAATAGTCAAAATTAATGAAAAGATAAAAGGAGCCGCAGGCTTTTGGGGTCAATATATTCATTTCGGCAAAGCGTAGACTATAGTATCCACCAATTATTTTGTGTACCTGTGTGTATGTTTCAATAGAAGTGAATACATCGCTGCATTTTGTATCCCAAGCTTTAACTGCTGCATATTGAATTGGTGCCGACACAGCAGAAAAGGTTTCACTTATAAAAGACTTCAGTGGTGGAATAAGCTCTTCAAGTTCTTTTGGTATTAACATGAAACCAAGCCTATACCCACCAGCGCTATAAGACTTAGATAGCCCTCCAGTGATTATTGTTTTCAGATAAAAACTTGCAACGCTCGTAGAGACTTTTTGATTGAAATCTACTTGTGAATATATTTCATCAGACACAACAATTACAGAGTATTTTTCAAGAATTGGAGCAAGAGCTTTTAGTTCCTTCTCAGTATAAATCTGTCCCGTAGGGTTACTAGGAGAATTTAATATTAATGTAATTTGTCTTCCTTTTAGCTTATCACATGCAGCTTCAAGCTCACTAGGCGTCACCTTATACTGATTACTTTCTTGAGTATGAATGAAATGGGTTGAAGCATTTTTTATTTTTAATTGAGGAAGGTAACTTACCCAACTTGGAGTAGGTATTAAAAACTCACCCTCAAGAATATAAAAAAGTTGAAACATAAGCTCTTTGGAGCCGGGACTGATAAATACTTGGTCAAATGAAAAGCTAAGCCCAAGTACCTTAGTGTAATACTTCGAGATAACTTTTCTTAAAATCTCCAATCCCATTGTTGGTAAGTACTCTTTATGTGCTGTCCTGGCTTTCAACTCATCCTGAATCTCAACAGGCACAGGGAATGGAGACTGACCAAAACCCCAGTGGTGAACGGGCTTAGAGGCATCCCTGAGGGCCTTCACCTTAAGATTAATAGCAAGAGTAGCACTTTCTTTTAAACCGCTTATATCTTTGTTGATTTTAATCATAACTAATTCCTAGATTTCATCCCAAAACTTTAGCGTAAGTTGTCAACCTAAGCTCAAGACGTTGTTTATGTTAGTTAAATAAATTCTAAGGGATTCTTAACTTTTCCAATAGGTCTGCTGTAAATTTGAGCTGTAAAAATTGAAAGTGTGGAAACATTGTACGATTTTTCATCCATATCGTTTAAGTTGGATTCACTGAGAACCATAGAAATCCATGTTGAGTTAAGAAAACCAAATTTTGTCATACAAGTTAAACGTTATTAACGAAACTTGAAAGTTTTAAAACCAAAGTATCCTAAGCTTACCTTTAGAGGTTTTGATCTCGATATGTATCCCAGTAATCCTAACTTAGATCTTCATAATTATTTTGATAGTCATGAATTAAAAAACTGCTGAGCCTAAAAGAGGACTTTAAGGCAATTTTTGAGAGACTTAATTTAACAAAGAAACAGTTGATAACTAAATCTCGTCAAGTACTAATAAATACGCTTCCAAAACAGCTTGTGAATTAACTACATTTGCGATTGCTATTTAACTCAGCAAAGAACTTCATTTTTTTTATTTTAAAAACTTTAATGATAGTCTGGTCTTTAATATAAAGAATAGCAAAACAGGGAGTACTTCTGAGAAAGATCTTTGGCGAGAAGAAGAATCTCAAAAATTATAACTCATATCTAACAAGAGTATAAGCCAAAAAGATATTTTACGAGGAGATAAAAAAATCAAGTGCCGCCAATACTTTGCAGTTCTAACAAAGTCCTCGAAGCGAAAGGTCATTCTATCTATAAGATATTTAAAGGAAAGAGTTTTTTTAAGCACAACAACAAAAGTTTTTCATATAAGTTGCTTTTTTTAAGTTATAATCATAGTTAATGAAATATAAAATACGTATCTCAATACTGCTGCTCAGTATATTTATATCAAGCTATTCTGTAATGGCCTCAGAAGATTTTTTTAGCAATTTAGAGTTTGAATCTGTGGATGAATACCTCCTGGCAGCTGATGAGTTCGTCAACAAAAGACCAAATTCTACTTATTGTGATTTAAATAGAAATCAATTAGGTCGCTTAAGGCATGAACTAGCTTTATACTCTGAAATATTTAATAAGAAGGCGACATCATGTTTAAATTCACTAAGCTCAAAACCTCATTTCAAATGTTTAAAAGCTAACCTAGATAATTTTAGAAGCATAAGGACATGCAAAAGGATTATAGAAAGTCGAACCAATGGTATGAATAAGTCAAATCATGCTCTGGAAGAAAAGAATTTTCAAGTTTGTAAGAATAATGCTCAAGAGGAAGTTAGAGAAATATATGCTAATGATGAGTGTAATGGCTATAAGCCTCTAAGGAATACTAAGAATCTTCCAAATGATTTAACATATACTTTTACACAAAGAGGTGTGATTAGCTTTAAATGGGCACCAAGAATTTCTGCTATAACAAAAGAATCTCAACTGGATGAGAAAAATAAGATAAAAGCTGATTTTTCTCAATGCTTTAGACAAGCATGGTTTGACACCAGAGCTGACTTTTACAACAATTCAAAAGTGAGAACCAAAAATAGGCAATGTTATACAAATTATGAAATTGGTAGCTGTTTTTTCAATACTGTAAGAAATAGATTTAGATGTGTTTTTAATCGTAGTCCTTTAACTTCAAAAAAAAGCTTTTTCATCACATAAGTTTGTTAAAAAACATATCACTTCTCGTATTAAAAAATCTGCACAAAATACATATGGTAAATGGATGACACATGCCGATTTTCAAAAGTGGAAGCCCCATTTTGTAGAGCAAAGAGATAATAATGAACGAGTTATTAATGGAGGCGCTAGATTCGAATATTTACTTGATACCCATGGTGAGTTTGTTTCTGGAGTTTATGAAATATTTGTTTTAAAAGGTGAAGTTCTAAACTTAGTTCCAGATACAGTTAATGGTGTTGACATACAGTGGCGAGATGAACAAGCTGGGCAGATTAAATGGGCCGCTCTTGGAGAAAAACTCAAGATTAAATTACAAGAAATTTATGCGAAGGCAAAAACTGAAAAAACAGGATGGACATATTTTTACGACGGAGCAAAACTTTTGACATCTTTAAGAATTATTAAAGAAGGTGATGTTATAGAAAGTTATATTTTAAACAAAAAGATAAAGAATGGAGTTTCTGTCTTAGAATTAGGAGAGTTATTAGATCAAAAAACGGTTATAGAAAAACCCTCTACTGAAAAGAAAATATCTAAAGGGTCAAGTCTATTAGATACACATGATTCTAAGAAAACGAAAACAAATTCTCACTCAAAAAAATTAAAAAGGAATGTCTATAAAATTCCAAAAAAGGACATTTATAAAAGTGTCTTAAAATTAGAAAATAATTGTAACTCGGAAGCCTTAATGCAAATTCAGACCATTTTAATATAAAAAGAATAACACTGACACAAAATTTAAAAGAAGACTTAATAAAGTATAATTGCACAAGTATGAATAACTCTGGATGTAATTCCAAGGAAGTTAGAGAAACCTATATGGTTTACAGAAAAGATTATAAAAGCCTAGCAGATGATTTAACGACTTGGCTAAAAGATGGCGAAGTTAATAATCCTAGTTATTGCTCACAGCTTTATTTCTCCAATTAAGAAGAAGTAGACAGTAACAAAGTTACAGGCAAAACGATACACCTTAACAAAAAACTCTAGCGGTATCATTTGGCACTACCTATATATAAAAGTTATATCAATTTGATTATTCTTTTCGTCTTCCATAAAAGACATCGTGAAACTGAAATTAGTACAGCCCCTCGGTCAGATATAAGTTTAGGCATATTACTTCTATCAAGCCCAGTTCTTTCACAAGCATCAACGAGTACTTCTATAAAATCATCAGCTGTCATTGAATTTTGAACTTTCCAATTGACTATCTTTATAAGAAAGCTATCTAAAATTGAGATTATCCCCCCAGTCTTTAACATGAAGATAAGTCGCATCAGTTTGCCACTGCTCATTAACATACTGTGGTTATGAGTGATACTCCTTTCATGCTGGAAAGCTATCTACTTTGGTCTCTCTAATCAGCTCCTTACTTTTTAGTAAGCGATACACTGTTGATTCACTAGCACTAAAAAATGAAGTATCTGTAATCGTATATCTGATTTCTCGACAAGACTTTTCAGGCTCGTTTCCAGTGACATTTAGTATCTTTTGCTCTCCTCTAGGAGTAATCGCATTCCATTTTTTCTTTGGAGTAGGCTTCTTACTATGAAGACCAGTAAGTCCCTCAACCTTAAGCTTTGAGCGCCAACGGTAGTAAGCTGATATTGGTATGTCGAGATGCTTTAGTGCCTCTGTGATTTTAAAGCCACTTTCTTCCACCGCTAAAAGCAGCGTCATTTTTTCATCTAAGTTCATTAGTTTAAATCTTCTCTCTTTTATATATGACCTCTCAACGTTTTGTAATGTACGTTTTCGATCATCTATTCGGCAGCAGTACGAGGAAGATCAGAGTTTTAATTCTTTAGGTTTTTAACTTCGTCAGCAGTAGCATTTCTTTTGTTTTCAACAGTTAAGCTATCTTTCTAGTATCGAGTAAATCTTTAGACCATTTATAGTAATTCGCATTGACGATAATTCCACGCCGACAGATTTCTGCTCTGATACTTATCCGCGAAAGCTTGCTAGGAAAATCTGTATTTACTTTTCTGTGGGAAAATACTTGCATGTGTCCTTCTTAATTTCTCTGATACTTTACTCATAGCTTGCTCATTTCACTATTTTTTTTGAAGTTAAATATTGGAGCATGGAACGAGAATCTAATATGATCATTAAGAAGGTCATCGCTTATAACAAAAAATTCTATTACGATCGAAACTGCTCTCCTGAATATGAAGAAGCTGTTACACCTACAGCGGCGCAACTTTAAATTACTAACTGGTCACTTATAAGCTTGGACAATACCAACTAATGGAAAAAAGATTAAAAAGGCTTAATTCAAGGTCCAATTTTTCAACACTGGAGGATCTTGGGCATCTTTCTCAATTTAAGGATTATAAACGATTTTCCAAACATTTTCATACACTATTTCCACTTAATTCTAAGAAGAATTAATTCTGATGATACAGGCTAATCATAGAAGAAATTGGAAAGAACAAACATTTTTGACAGTAAAAATCTAGGTCGGGGTACCAATTAGGGTCTAACTCTTTTAACGTCATTATTATTGCATCCTCCCAATAATAATGATGAGGATGAACATTTAAATTCTTTTTAAAATGAGACTCACTAAGTCTCAGAATATTTTATGGTGATGCTACTCTGTGAGTCCTCTATGAAACTAAATAGATTCTCAATCCCTTATTTTTAAGTTTTCACTTGTTAATATTTTTTTAAAGTTCTCTTATTTATGCAAAAAAAGGATATGCTTTAATTGAACATTAATATATCGATGAACCGAAATAAATAAAAATCGACTATCCCATGTACAGCCAACTCGCAATGAATGTGAATATAAGTGTATGAAAAGCAAAAACAAATATTCCTTCAAGAGGTTTCTTATCTAAGTATAAGTCCGGATAAAGTTCAGTCAGAATATTAAAAGTCGTATCGTGCACCGACTACTGCGCCAAGTTGAGTTCCATTAGCGATAGCAAATGAGACATTACCTAGTAAATGAAAAGGGTAACCTTTTAAGTCGTACTCAATTCCTGTAACACCTCTAACACCAATGTTCTTTGTCACTACAGTCCCGGCACCATATAGCCAAGTAAGGCCACTAACATCAAAGTTTCGATCATCAACCCACATATAGTCCACAGAGCTATAAGCACCTGAAACGTCTGTCTGAATAATATTTGATTTTGACAGATCATACTTAACACTTAAACCAGTAGGAATACCTAGGACAACACCAAGTGCAAAATCACTCGAGAACGCCGAAGTTGAAAATATAAAAAAGAGAGGTAATAAGATTAATTTTTTCATGAGAATCCTTTTGTTAATTAACAATAGTTTAATAAAAAAGGGAAGGCTAAACAAGCTTATTATAGAATAGATTGCGCAGGCTGTCTTTTTTTGCTATCTTCCGAACAGTTCAAATCTAAAAACAAGGATACTTCATCATGAAGATTGTAATTCTACTACTTAGTTTATCATTCGATTTATATGCGGCGACTTTGTCTGTTATGACTCCTTGTGATGAGCCTCTACTATTTAGACATAGTTTCCACTTAGGTGCCGAGGGCTCAAATGTAGGCAAGCAAACTATTAGTACCCTTACCCAATTAGAGATACCTTTTGAAGGAACAGAGCAAGGTATAAGCTCAATCTTTAACACTCCCACTGGCCTAGATGCCGTTGAAGTCATCAGCGACACTGAGATGAATGCTTACGGGTGGTGTTATTCAGTTAATGGGTTTGAACCTGGTACATACCCAGATGAATTCTCGATTAAACAGCAAGACAGTATTTTATGGTGGTATGGATTTGCTAAGTACAAAGGTGGAAAGTGGATTACTCAATGTACTCCTTCTCATGAAAGAAAAGACAGCGAATTTTGCAAAAATTTACAGTTTTAATGAGTTTATCTTTAAGAGCTAATCTATAGACTTCTTCACAAGGAAGAACTTTAATTTTTTTGTATATATTTTCCTGAGAAGACTAGTCGATGGAGTGCCTTTGGTGTCGTACCTTTGCTTCAACTCTTCTGTTAACTCCAAAATAGTTGTATTTACTATTGGGTCAGACATGATCGCCGACTTTAAGTCTCCTATGCTTGCAGATATTTCAAATACTTTCATTTGCTGTCTCAAAGGAATTTTTCTCTCTGGGTATTTTTTATTTAACTCCGCTTTAAGAATTCTTCTTTTTTCCTCCAACTCATATATTTTGAGTTGATCTTTCTCGTTACTTGCTGTGCCTTTAAACCTAATGATAATACCATTCTTGTAAGTTTCGGCAGGAATAGCATCTCCGAATAGCTTCTTTCCTAGTTTCTTCGCTCCCCCACTCAACATGAAAATTTCCAACTTCATTACTAAAATATATTTGAATGTCTCTAAGCTCTACCTGGGAAAGATTAGATATATCCTTACTCCCTAAATTAAATTCTCGTCCAAAAAGTCTGAACTTCAGTAAACTCTCTCTTATATAAAGTTCTTTAATCAGCAGATTTGAATCTATTATTTTTTTGACGGAGCTACCTTTTCACTCTGTTAACTCTGTTTATTTTTTTTCAATTGTTTTTTCAGACCATCTCTCTAAATCAAATAAATACCAACCAGTAATTTTCATCACTGTTCGCATGGTCTTATCATCAATTTTCTGAATGGTACTTCCGGTCTTAGTCTTAGAGAATCAAATGGATTTGTTGATTTTTCAATGATTTCGATATCACTAATATCAGCATATACATTTAAGCTTAGAAGACTAATTAAAAATAACACTAAAAACGACTTCATTCTCTTCTCCGGTACTATATTCAGTACCGGCAAATAAAGTGTTTTTGTTTACATTTTAGCTTATAAGATCATCTTCGCAGCTACCCCTAGCACCACGCTCACCCCTAAAATAGTAAACAACCCGTGTTTGAACTTAAATTGCATAGTTAGAGCAATAATACATACACCGGTAGCAATGAGATCAATTGAGGATAATATTGGATAGCTGAAGTCAAAGAGCGAATTTTTAACATCTGTAGACTTTAAAAATAGAGCATTTAAAACAAACCACAGTGAAAGATTAAATATAACTCCCACCACTGACGCTGTGATCGCTGATAATGCATCTGAAAAAATCTTCTTCCCTCTCATAAACTCAATATATGGAGCGAGGGTAAAGATAAATAAGAAACATGGTGCAAATGTCATCCAAGTCGTTAAAACAGAACCAATAAAGGCGCTTGTTAAGGGATCTAAAGCCACTGGGAACCTATAGGCCCCCATAAACCCAACATATTGAACGACCTGAATAAGTGGACCTGGTGTCGTTTCAGCTAAGGCCAAACCATCTAGCATTTCACCACCCTGCAACCAACCAAAAACTTCGACACCTTGTTGAGCAACATAACTTAAGGCCGCGTAAGCTCCTCCAAAAGTCACAAGAGACATCTTACTAAAGAAAAGATTAAGGGTATGAAAAGTAGAGTCTGCTCCAAATACAAACATTGTCAAAAAGATGGGAGCAATCCATATCCCTATCCATGTCGTTAGGGTTTTGATTGTTGACCCAAGAGATGGCATCTCTAGATTATTGGTATCAAGAGTGTCAGGCTCACGACTGAATTTACCGTAAATAACTCCTAAGATTCCTGCCCCAATAACAACTAGAGGAAATGGAAAATTCATAAAGAATAAAGCAAAGAAGGCCATAAATGCCAGAATCCAATAAAAAGTATTTTTTAAAGATTTTTTAGAAATTCGATAGAGAGCAGCAAGGACAATTGCGATAATAGCAGGCTTTATTCCGTAAAATAGTCCTTGAACAATACTTAAGTCGTTGAAGAGTACATAGACATATGAGAGCGCAAGAATAGATAAGAAGCCCGGTAAAATAAAGAGACCACCTGCGATAAGCCCCCCCTTCCATTTGCTCATCATCCAGCCCATATAAGTGGCAAGCTGCTGTGCCTCGGGTCCAGGCAATAACATGCAAAAATTTAGCGCATGAAGGAATCTTTCTTCGGAAATAAGTTTCTTATCCTCAACAACAAGCTTATGAATGACAGCAATTTGACCAGCTGGCCCCCCAAAACTATTCGCTGCAACATATCCCCATACTTTAAAAAGCTCTTTTGTACTAATCTGACTCATGGATAACCTTATTTTTAAATTAATAACGGTATACTAAAATAAGGTATTATAAAATGTATATGAATAAATTGTTAAGAATTGATTAGAAATAGGTTCAAAGACAAATAACTGCTCCACCTTTCCTATATTTTAAGCTCTGAAAGTATCCCATAATGATCAGAAACACTCACCATTCCCTTCCTTGTTAAAACGTCACGTCGATTAAAAATCAACTGTGTCGTACTGTTAGCAAAGAGATTCTTTATCTTATCGTTAAAAAGGATATGATCAATACATTGAGATGGACAATGTTTATGAATGCCATCGATATTTAATGAGTTTTTTGGGTCCCAAGTTTGAATATTATCTCCAAAGCCAGTAAAACCTGCTGCTTCGAAGGCACTAAAATTCATCAAAGAAACCTTAGGTCCTACTATTCCACCTGCAGTTAAATGAACATTATAAATAAAAATACGAACCCTAGAATAGTCAACAAGCATTCGAGTGTAACCTGTTTTGGCAAAAATATATTCATCCCATGTTGTACGTTCAAAAGGAATTAACTCTGCACCTATAATAGGATTTTCAGAAAAAATGTTAAACCGTTCTCCATAGATATACGGTACCCCTTGTTTACATGCAATGAGTAAGGGTAATTTCTAGCGAGCGCTTGAGTTAAAAATTTCTTATGTTTAGTATGGTAGACTTCTTGTAAAAAAAGCATGTCAGCATCAATCTTTAATAGTTCTCTAGGCAAAGATCTGAGTCGCTCTTTAAGAAACGGTACTTGCGTAAAAAAAGGAATTTTCAATAGATCATATATTTGTAGACCCGCATTAAATGAAACAAGTTTCATGCTACTCCATATACCTTTATTGATAAGCTTATACTAATTTAACAGATTATCTAAGAGAGTAGAAGAGTAAAGCACTTAGTTAGAGTAAAGAAAAATCATATTGACTAATTATTTCGCATCTCACAACAAACTTAATTATAATTAATAAAATAATAATTGCAACAGGCCTCAAAAATTCTATAATCCATTCACTAATTAATAACAATCAAAAAGTAAGATTATGAGAATTTTATTAATTTCATCTCTATTAATATTAGCGTCGTGTGGAACGACTAAAAAAATAGACAATAAAGCATTAAAGAAAGTTAAAACAGTAGCAGTCCTGGTTTATTCAGTACCTGAAATAATCGAATTCAAAGAAAATCCAAGAGGAAAGAAGGACGAAGAGTTTTCTATATTAAAGTTAGCCACTTCTATTTTAAAAGGAGCAACAAATGGTGTTGGTTCAGAGGCAGCTACAATCTCGTATGATCAATTTGTAAAAACTCTTGAATATGAGAAGCTTCCATTTAAAGTCTTAACAATGAGAGATTTAAAAAAGAATAAGAAGTTTAAAAATCTAGCTGCTCAACCAAAAGTTGCAAAGGTAGAAGAGAAAAAGACAGGTTGGATGAGCATGGCCACCGGAATGATGGGTATAAAGCCAGAAATAATGGCACACTCACCAAATAACTTACAAGCCTTTGGTCTTTCTAAGAACTGGTGGGATAGAAAAGCTTTAATGGGAACAACTGATGAGAAAGCTTATATCGCAAAAGTAATCAAGGATCTTGGAGTTGATGCTGTAATGGTTATTAATGATCCAGGATTCACATTTAGCTGTAAGCCATGTATTGGTGGAACTGGAACTGCTTCGACTGGATCTGCCTTTAATATTTCGCTTATTGGAAAAGACGGAAAAGAGATTCTAAATGTTCGTCAATGGTTTAGCTATACACCTGAGAACTCAGCAATTGTTGCTGGAATCGTAAATCCAAATACTCAAAAATCGTTGTTTAAAGCACATGGTGAAAAAACGGCAAAACTTTTCTCTGAAGAGTTTAAAACTGCTTTAAAAGAAAAAGAATAAATTATAAACATCTAATTTAATTGAGCATTCTGGAAACAGGATGCTCATAATGGAGTAATTATGAAAGTTTTTACCATAGTATCAATCATCATTTTCAGCCAAAATCTCTACGCGAACTGTCATGAAATTTTATCTTTTTCGATTTATTCAAAGTTTAGAGATTATCTTGTGAATCAAAATTCAAACACAGCTATTATCGATAAAGTATCATCCAATATGTGTGATAAATTTCAAAAAGAACTAGAATCCTTATACATAAAAGATATAAAACTATTTGATAATTGCCCAAGTGCTAAGTTAAAAGCAAATTTCAAAATTAATAGCTTAAATCTAGAGAAAGCAATAATATCAAAACATTCCGTTTTTAAACCTGATAAATGCTCGCCTGCTTTGATGACAAATTTAATTGAAAGCGGAGTATTAGCTTATAATTCAAAAATGTTAGAAGATCCGCTTTCCTATAAAGAAGGCTGTAATTTAATCATTGAGCATCTATCACTCCTCTATAAAAAATGCTCTCTTGAGTAGTTTTGACTTGAGTATCGAATTTGTCACACTTAGAACCAACGCTTTACCATTCGAATATTATGGGCCGTATGTGAGGTAACATAAAGGTTTCCATCAGCATCGAAGGCAATTCCCCACGGAGCTGATAGAGAGGAAGAGGAAGCATTTACGCCCTCTTCTTCATTATAATGAGGGGTAGCAGCCTTTACTGTTGAAGCTGATATCTTACCAACTCTTAAAGTTGTAAGTCCTGAGTTTCTATTTACACAAATAACATTATGGGGATACTGGTGTCCATTTGCATTTGCACCTTGAGTATAACAAATTTGGTCACCAAAGCTTGCCACTCCACCAGAGTAGCCTTCGGTTGATATAATCTTTCCGACCTCACCTGCTGGTATCGTAACACCACCAAATATCGTGACATCACTAGCAGATACGTTTACATACTTAATATATGAATTGGTTGTAATCCATTTATCGACCATAAAGAAGTTTCCACTTGGTCCATGAACTGCATCGGAATCGACAGAAAAATCACCTGGGTTTTGAAATTTGGCACTTGCAAGTGCTCCCATAATGTCTCCATTAAGTTTACATTGCCCAACAGTTTCAGAAAGAACGCCTGACGCATCAACACCCATAATACAGTGAATACTTCTATCCCCAATATACATTTTTGATTGGTCAGAGTTCGCTGCGATCCCTACAGGATATTGAAGTCTAGCTAAAGTTGCCTGAGTATTATTATAAGTAGCACTATTCCAAGTATTACAACCTAGAGTATAGTTTCCTGCGACATCATTAACCTTGGCTGCAGGGATCGCCTGGTTAAAAAGTGTTTGAGTTGAAGCTGTTCTATTAAAAATTCTCGCCTGACAATTTCTATTTGTTCCATTACCTCCGCGATAATCAGTATAAAAAAGATATGAAGAGTCGTTACTTGCAAATAGATCTCCAACGTTTCTAAAATAAATATCGTTTGGATCTTCTGTTTGTGAATCAGCATTTCCAGCAGCGCCACGACCTATTAGGGTCGTAATACTACCAGTTGTTAAATCCATTTTTCGAATTCTCATATTACCATGATCATTGAATATCATAGCATTCTCAGTAGCTGAAAACTCCATTGCCCTTGGATAGCTTAGATATCTCTTATTGGCCTGTTTTGGGTTTTCATCATCATAATCTGTAACCTTTAAATTCCCAACAAGATCATCAGATAATCCATTAGCTATTGAGACATCAAATGTTGCAATTTTTCCGTTTGTTCTATCGGCAACATATAAAGTATTTCCTGAAATCATAATTCCAAGAGGGCTATATAATAAAGTATTTGTAGACGCCGGCTCACCGCGAGAGTAATCCGCGGTATTATACTTACCGTAAACATAGTTATTGTAACCCGCACTAGTCGTTCTTCCGCCAAGTGTGATATCTGCTGCGGATGTATTCAATAAACCAATATAATGTCTCGTAGTGTTGGTATAGAAGATACCTTTTGTAACTCCAGCTACCGAGTATGTTTCAAGATCATAGGGTCTTAACTTAGCTCCATTATTTGACCATATTTTTGTAAAACTCTCTCCAGCTCCGTTTCCTTTAGACAACATCATAAGATTGTTAGCGCCAAGAACAACTGCTCCGTTATGAAAAGTTGCAGCATCACCATAACTAATGGCAGAGATTCTATATTTAGTAAAGTCACCAACATATACAATACGATCATTAGGATCTAATGTTAATGAATACGATCGTCCTATCCTTGCAGATCCTGCATATGAGGTTGTCCCCTCAGTAACGTTATTAGTATAACGAACTAAAGTATAACCTTGATCTGCACCTGTTAAAAAGTACTTAACTGATCCATCAGCTCCATTGGTATTTCCATAGCAAGCAACAAAGACTTTCCCCTCGGTTTCATCTATATCAAGACCAACTGGGTAGTTACATTTATGAGACTTTCTTGCGACCCCATCAGTATTGCTAGAACTTTTTCCGGCCCAACGATATCCTTGACCACTTGAATTGAACCTAACAACTTGATGATTTCGATAATCTGCTACATATAAAGCATCTTCAGTTGCTGAGTAAGCAAGATCTTTAGGTTCATAAAGATAATAATTATTATATGATTGTCCATCAGTACCAAGACCTAAATTTGTTTGACCAAAAAGACTTACAACAGTGTTGGCAGCAATAGATTTCCCCAATATAGTAAGAGCGCCAGCTGTATCGTTATAAAACCAGACACTATGCCTTAAACTATCAGAAAAAAAGTATCCTCCCGATGGATGCTTTTCTATATAGTCCGCTCTTATTCTTAATTCAGAGTCACTATCTGTTAATCCAGATCCCATCCCTACAAGACCAGCAACAGTACAAACCTCGCCTGCAGCTAAATTATTACAAGTATCTGAGAAATAATTTACAGAAATATCCCATTCAATTTCTTGAGTTTCAAAGCCATCACTTATAATCGCCTTTATTGTATGATCTCCGATTAGAGCTGCCTGGCAATTTGGAGAAAATGTTGCATCAGTTGTCATCGGATGAACGCCTAAATTTGTTGTATTTGTAAGCGCTGCATTTGAACCACCATCAAATAGCCACGTGACAGTATGACTTTGTCCATCCGCCCAGTTAGCATCGGACACAGTTAACTGAAAATTCTTACTTGAAGCACAGTTCATTTTAATCACAGAAGCATTGCTTGGTGTTTGAAAAGATATTTGTGGTTTTTGATTAATAGTGACATTAAAATCATGAGAGTCTGATGTTGCAAGAGAATCAGTAACAGTAGCAGTTAACACGTAGTTACCTGGAGTAAAGTCCCCTCCTCCAACATTACAATTTGTTAAATCATTACAAGCAGCGATTGTACTACCTGGATTTATATCCCATGCATAACTCAAAGGCGGGTTTCCACTTGCAGAAACTATAAAGCTCTTTGTTTCTGTACTTAAAATAACAACAGGATTAGATGTTGGTGAGTATGAGTCTATGCTGGTTACATTTGGATTTGTAACTGTAACCGCCATTGTATATTCACTAAACTCACCTTGAGAATCTGTGACTCTAATAGTGACATTATTATTTCCGGCCAAAGAACAATTGGGCGTAAAAACTGTACTAGCTGAACTCAGACCTGTACTTGTAGCTAAGAATGCACTTCCCACAGCTCCATTGAGATAGAACCCATAAGTTAAACTATCTCCGTCGGTATCTGAGGCCGTAATATCTAATTGAAATGAATCCGCCACACAGCTTATTGTTTGTGATGTATTTGAATCTAGATTAACAGTTGGAGGTGTATTTTTTCTTACGTTAAATGTATGTGAATCACTTCCGACAGAATTGGTTGCAACAACTTCTAGACTATGAAGTCCAGCAGCAACTCCAACTGCTGATAAATTATAAAATGGAGAAGTGGAATCTTGTAATAATGAACCATCAAGTTTAAATGTATAGTTCACATCACCAGCACCGCTATTTACTTGAACTGCAAATGTCTGACTAGAACTCGTAATTAGAATGACTGGGTCTGTTAATGGAGAGACGCTAATAATCTCTACCGCCTCATCTGCTGCCTCTGAATTACCAGAGGTCTCAACAGTATCCTCTAGCTTTTTAAAGCCATCATTTCCTTCTTCAGTACAAGATACTGCGAAGATACCAATAAATATTATAGTAAATATTAATTTCATCTTAACCATTATAAGTCCTATCGGACATTTTCAAGAACTTCTTAATATATTAAGGATTTAGTAATTTTGAATATTTTGGGAAACTATCGACTCGCCTCACATTAAAGGCAATAAACGTGAATTCAGATACTTAATAGTTATACATGATACCTGCAACAGCTGTTATTTCCGTAGCTTCTCCAGCATTAGGTCCTTCAAGAAGACCGTATTGGAAGTCTGAGAAGAGAGAGATGGCCTTATTCAAGCCAAGCTCTGCGCCTCCACCAAATGAGAATCCAGAATAAGTTGCTTTAACTGACTGGTATTGACGCTGACTAAATCCGGTATAGATATAAGGATTTAGCTGTTTAATATTAAGAATTGAAATATTAGAAACTTTCGAATGAGAGACAGTATTTGATCCAAATGGATAATAACTAAAACCTATAAATGGACCAAAGGATTTATCACCTTTGTAGATTTGCTCAATTAAAACTGTGTAGCCTAAGATGAGTTCAAATTGTTCTTCTATTTTTGAATGATATTGAATTTTATAAGCTCCAATATTAGTAATATTTGTCGCTTCATTACCAACATTAGCATCTACTGAATAGCCACCAATGCCTAAAGATAATTTATTAGCATAGGAGTTATTTGATGTTAAAAGAAATATTGAAGAACATAAAATTAGCCTAAGCAACATCATCAACACTTTCATCAACCTGCTTGTCTTCAAGTGTTGAATCATGATTCGTTTTATTATGATTATTGAAGTTCTCGTTCACAAACTTTGAGATACTCTGCCTGATTGTCACTTTAAAGGATGTTTGTTCAGGGTTCTGATCAAGAGTTTTAAGCATATGACTAAACAAGTACTTTTCTTTATCATCCATTAACTCTAAGACTAGATCTTTTTCAAACCTACCAATATTAAAACAGGCCACGGCCCAATCATTCATAGAAAAGCTGCTATAGACAACTTTTCTATCTTCGAGACTAAGTTCAAAGAACTTAAAAAAAGCTGGTCTCACGCTAGATAGATCATTTTCTTCACCCATTACAGAATAAATATCTTTTTCTTCATTTGGCTCGACTGAGTCAAGGTAACTTAACAAGTCTTTTCTATTTTTAAAAATCTGCAAAGAATCATAATTAAAGTAAGGTTGAAAATTTAGTGCAGATGTAATGAGTCTTTGAACTTCATCTATATCTGAAATTTTCTCTTGCGCTCTATCTTCTAAGATACTTCCCCATGACCCTGGGAAACATTCTCGAGAGACAGGAATAGAAATATCTTTCGGTAAATGATAAAGAATTGAGAAGGCTTGCTCCTTAGTAATCGTCTTGATAAATCCGGCCATATTACTGCTTATTCTCCAAGTGTGAATAAGAAGACTTTCAAATTTCTCACTTTGATGAATAGTTCTATTGCGCAGCATACGATCTAAACTAATCATAACAACTTTACTTGGAAAACCGACGTCTGAGAAACCTTTAAACCAATCTTCTCCTTTACCAAGCTGATAAATACTTTTTTGAACATCTTGTGGGAATTCATAGGCAAGGTAACTAAAACTTGAAGGGTCGCTTTGCAGCAGCTCTTCTAAAATTACCATATCACTTAAAGTGGGAAACATTTCTGACTCAAGTAATTTAGATATTTTTTTACCTACTACTTCATTTATTTTAGAAGGATCCTGAATATTTAGATCCCCTGATAAACCACCAATACTCTGTTTGGAGCCACTTGAACTTGAAGCACTCGCCGCCGCAGTCATAACTGGTGCAGCAACAGGAGAGGAGTCTTCCCCATCTCCACTACTCTCCACTTTTTGAGGAACAATTTTTTTAGATAAAGAGTTCAATCCTATTCCAAGCACCATGGCGATAATAAGCATCGCTCCCAATAAAAGTACTTCGGTTTGCTCTTTCCAATTAAAAGCCTGTTGTAAAACAGGTGAAGTTATAGGCTCTATAACAACAGTGTCTCTTCCTGGTACAAGATTTACATCTTGTAGCAAGGCTTCTTTAAACCTCGCTCGATTTTCTATTGAAACTTTATCTTCAATATATATAGTCACTCTTGCTTCCGTGATACGTCCATAAAGACTATAGATATTTGTTTTAGGATCATCCCATTCGTCTAAGATTAGATCATCTTGGAACTCCATAAAGGGTAAATTTTCATTCGATGAATCATAATCATATTTTCGACGTAAAGGCTTAACCTTAACCTGGACTGAATATTTTGTATTTGGAGAAAATTTCTCTAAGAAGCTTGAGATATCTCCTTTTATCTTTTCCTGGACTTCAATAACTCTCGCATTATTTGCAAAGACATAACTTGAATTAAAGAGAAATGAAAACCATAGTATAAATTTAATGAATAATTTCATGATGCATCCTCGCGATACAATATAAGAGCAATTGTTCTAGACATTTTTTCCATTTCTTTTATATCCTCTGTTTTTAAACCTAGAAGGCTTAATGCCTTTTCAGACATGATACCCTTTCCACCTATTTCAACTCTGTTTAGTGGTATGCCCGTTGCTTGAAGATATCTCATGACAGAGATAGATCTCAGAGCACTGAGTTCGACATTATCCTTAAAGCGTCTACTTGAATTTGACACTGGTCTATTATCTGTAAAAGCTTGTATTTTAATTCTAAATTTTCCAGCAAATGGAACAAATTTTTCTGTAAATTTTGAAAGTAGTACTTGTCCAAACTCATTAACAGCTGTTGCACCTGAATCGAAGAAGTTGGCTCCCTTAAAGAAAACTACCAACTTACCATTGTTCTCTTTTTGAATAACTGTTGAGATTTCATTTAAATCGTCAATACTAATTGATTCATTCTCTGATATTCCCACTTTTGAATGAGTAAAATTATCCATCGTCGCTATGTTCTTAATCGCGTTCTCTTCAAGTTTCTTTTCTTTTTCATCAACAAAATCAAAAGAGAAGAACATGACAAAGAAACTTAATAAAAGAGTGATCATATCTCCATAACTAATGGCCCAAGACCCATCAGTATCAGTATCGTGAATATCAATCTTTTTAATTTTTACTTTTCTTTTCATATTAAGATGCCTCTAATGCTCCATAATCAAAACTAAGTTTTTTATATTGATTCGGAACATAGTTATTCATATGCTCCATTGCCTCGACATAATTTGTTCTGTCACTGATCATCAAAATTGTATTCAAAGATATCTCTGCTAAATTTTGATCCTCTTTAGTATTACTCATAATTCTATCGCCAATTGGATTTACACATATATTGGCGACTACGATTCCATAGAAAGTTGCAATAAGCGCAACTGCCATTCTAAGACCTGTCTCTTTTGGATCGGCTCCCTCACTTAGACCCTTCATTAAATGTACTAGTCCTAAAACGGTACCAGCAAGTCCAAATGCAGGAGGATACTTTGAAAGACTTCTTATCCATTGACCAACAGTTACACTATCGTCAGTATATTTTTCTATTCGATCCATTAAAATATCTCTAATTTTATCTGTAGAGAAACCTAACCTTAGGAGTTCAAAGCCATCAACTAAGATTTTTTGATCTATTCTTTTCGCCTTTCCATTAGGAACATTACCTTGCATTAGATAGAGAGAGTTTTGTATACAATCTTCTCTCAATCCGTGGTTCCCGCTAACTCCTCTTAATATAATACTGAGAGAGTGTTTGATTTTTAATGAAGGTAAAGTCATAATACTTACCGCCAAAGTACCACATACAACCATGGCAAAAGCGATGAGATCCCAGAATTGTGTAATACTTTGATCTAAATGATCAAGGGATACGTAAAATCCAGCCGTAATGATAATAAAACCAATTAAGATTTTCATACTATATGTCTCCTGATGACGCTGTACCTCTTTTCAACTTATTTATGAGGTAGTCACGCTGGGAATTTCCGGGTGATATACCTTTAGCTTTTTCATAAAAGTATAAGGCCTTATTAGTATCGTTTGATAAGTAATAGATATTTGCAAGTAAATCGTACGGAACACTTACATCAGGATAGTTATCTACAAGCTTTAAAAGTATCTCTTCAGAACGTTTATAATTTTTGTTAAAACTATACTTCTGAGCCTCTGCTATTTTACTTGAAAGCCTCTCAAGCTTCTGATTAGATATAATTTCTTTAGCGCTATTAGCTTCTTCCATTCGTGTGGTTAGCTTTACACTACTCCTAAGAGCGGGCTTAGTGATATAAACGATCTCCTGTCTATATCCTGTTTTGGAAAATATAAGTTTCACTGCGCCGTCTTTAAAGAAAACACTATCCATACCTACCGATAAAGGTGTCGCTCCTAGCTTAGTGATCTGCCCATCGCTCTCTACAACACTTACATCTACCTTCGCGGGATAGGATTGAAAGTCGAGCTTGCCGTGACCACAACTAGTGATTAAAAATAGTGCTAAAATAATGTTTAAAATATTCATTTATTAAATTCCTCTTAATACATTATAGTCTTTATTATTGAATTATGGCATAGGGCAAAATATTACTGAGATTAAATGACTGACGGCTTTTTGACACATTTTATAGTTTCACTAGGAATTATTTTCCTCTAATACCTATATAATACAGGCTAGATAGTTTTAATTTTTTTTATATAATGAACTCATATTTAATAAACATAAGTATAACTACTAAAAGGATCTTTATGAAAAAGCTAACCCTATTAACTTCCTTATTAATTGCATCTTCATTCGCACTTGCTGAAAACAAGACTGCAACTCATGAACACAAGTCAGAAAACTCACACAACCAACACAAATCTCATGGTCATCACAAACATCACCATGAACACCATAGTGATCATTCCCATATCCACAAAGATAAATGTGGACATAAAGCCGAAGAACATGATGATCATGTAGATTTCGAGCACGGTAAGCACCACCACCATCAAAAAGATGGGCACACTCATGACTGCGAAGGGCCACACAAAGATACAAAAAAGCCTTAATATCTGGTTAGGGTTCTTACATTCTAGTACTAGACATTCTTTAAGTATTAGACTAATTTTCATATAGTCTAAGCGTATGATAAAAGTTTGTGGTAAATTAAGTAGCCTACCACTGCATCACTTGCTGCATAATGAATCTGAGCTGGAGTTAGAGTTTGCTGCTGCCAATTAGAGATCTTGGCATTCTTAGATAGTTTTTTCTGAAGACAGATCGCCGTTAACGCTCTTAATCCAAAGTTAAGTATTTTTTTTTGTTTCGCTATATCAGCTAAATCGATAAAACCGCTATCATCAAAGGGACAAAGTTTCTTTAGTCCTTTAACATCATCAACAATCGCAACACCTGTTTTTATAATATTTGGATCAGCTAAGATATCAGCCAACTCCTGAATCATAGAGAACCTACTAATTCTAAAAAGATAGGCATGTGTTTCTGTAGCTAATTGAACAAGCGCTACATCATACCTCTCACCTTTCTTAAAGGCTGCTTTTGTTTCTGTATCAAAGCCAAGTACGGGTTCATTCTTTAACTGATCAATTGCTTTTAAAGCATCTTCCTTGCTTTCGATCAGTACAATTTCTCCGTCGAATTGATATCTTGGTAATTGATTGATTTCATCTTTTGTAATTGAGAGTTGAATATCCATAGCTTATTAAAACATTTTTTTTGTTTCATTGACTATATAAATATATGTCATATAGGAATTTACGATAATCTGGAGTACTATTTAGTTTATATGATAAATAAAATACTCGCTTTTTTCATTTCAATTCTTGCATTTAACCTTATTACAACAAGGGCTATCACAAATAGGTGGTTTGGTTTCAAAACTTTATTCTCAAGACATATAAACGATGCACAATTCTTGGAAAAAAATATAAACTTCCGGTAATCGAAATATTCCTTCTGAAAAATATTTTTCTCTTCTGAGGTTGATTTTACAGCAATCTTCTTTTCGCTAAATCTGTAAAAAAATACTTAGAAGCTTAGAGAATAAAATTTCTCATTGGGATGTTACTCAATCTCCGATTGAACACCTTGACTGGAATAAAGATAAAGAAAAATTTTATAAGTATTATTTTAAAAAATCTGTACCTGTTATTATAAATAACTTTTCAAAGAACTCAGACCTTATAAGTCTTACAAATCTTCAAAATGATTATGCGAATGTCATAACCCCGCTATCAGAGCTGGATACTGGAAAAAAATGGCAGGGAACGATTAAAGATCTCACAGAGAAGCCTAACAAACCCTACTATATTCATAATTCAGAACCTTACTGGAAAGAGAATTAAGAACTTATTGATTTATTAAATCTGACTGAGATAGAAGATATCCTATCAAGAAGTGTTAGGACATCTCAGCTCTTTATAGGGCTTAATCAGAAATCTAGTACAGACTTTCAGACTTTCACTGTGAAAACAATGTGAATATATTTTCCCCATTGGAAGGTTCAAAAAAATGTTCTTTTATTGATCCTGAATATATTTCTCACCTATCTACTCATCACCTTAAAATCTAATGGATACTTCCTCTCAATGCTACCTTATGATTTTGAGGAAAAAGGTGATGAGTATATGAATAAACATTACACGCTATTTAAATATTGCCCAAGAATTGAAGGAATTGTAACCGAAGGGGATGTTTTATTTAGTCCTCCAAATTGATGGCATGGATTGAAGGCCTACGGAGACAAGAGTTTATCTGTCGTCAACAGGCTAGGAAATATTGTATTCGCTGGTATTGCATTTAATGATCGATTACGGATCGATAATAAAAACTCTAACCACCTCAACTCTACCCTTCAGGTACTATCTTTTGGTCTCTGGCGGTACCTATACCCAGAAATTTTACATACATTAAATATTGGAAAGAAAAGAAAAAAACTGAGACTCATACGACTTCTAATGGAATAACAAGCTTTGAGCGTGATAGTCATGAAGAAAGATTTTTTGAAGAAATCAAAACAAAAGAAGCCAATAAGTACTGGGCCTCCCCTAAGAACACAGTTCCTGGTATTTTAAATAAGCTGGCCTCTCAGAAATAAGCCCTAACCAAGATGAGATATTTTTATACTCACTTAAGTCATAATTTACCGCATGACAGACCGTAACGACTGAAGAGACATTTAAGTCACCAAGAGTGAACTCTTCCCCTAATATGTATTTTTGACCTTCAAGACTATTATCTAGAGTCGCTAACAAGCTTGGAAGTTTTCCCTTTGCCTTGTCAATTGTCGCTTGATTTCTGCGATCCTCTGGAACAAAAACTAGTTGAATAAAGATTTCGATAATCGGAGCTTGAAGTTCGGCAAGTGCCCAATAACTCCACTGATGTATCAAGCCGCGCTGTTGAGCTGAATTACCTAGTAAGTCTGGTTTATAGGCTTCTGCAAGATAGAAGTTAATTGCCATTGATTCCCAAATAAGAAAATCTCCATCTGTTAACGCTGGAACTTTTCCATTGGGGTTAATTGCTAAAAACTCTTGAGACTTATGCTCTTTCTGTCTAAAATCAATTGATTTTGCAGTGTATTCTTTTCCGATTTCTTCCAGGCACCAGAAGCATCTTCCTGAACTTGATTGTGGTGACCCATAAATCGTTAACATAATACCTTCCTAATCGATTAAAGAAATCTCAATTTGTTTAAATCTTCCATCTCCAACAGATGAACTTTTAAATTTTGTATCTGCTTCTATATACTGATGAACCAATCTTCTTTCAGCTGGGTTTAAACTCTTCATAAGAACAGCTGAATTTTTCTCTAAGACTTCCTGCTTAATTACGTCTGCCATTTTTTGAAGCTCGACTTCACTCTTGCTATTATTCTGTCTTGGACGACGATCATTACTACGGCCATTCTCTTTACGATCAGATCTGCCTCGCGTTTTACCTGAACCATCAGCATCTGTTTTAAATGTAATTTTGGTATTACTACTCATTGAGATCTTATTACGTAAATATGTTAAAGAGATATCTTTCAGAGCATTATGTAGCTCAAATTTATTCTTAACCAGTAACCCGGCATCTTCGCCAGAAAAGACAACAGAAACATTAGGATTCCTAAAAGTAACGTTTATGTAGATTTTTAACCCCATTTTTCTAATAACTTTTATTAAAAAAGGTAAAAGGATTTTTCTGTATATTGGTTGAACCTTAAACTTATAGTTTGTTAGTTGTGATCCAAAAAGGATAAATTTCTTTTTGCCTTTACTTACAACTTCATGCTCTAAAATTGAAAGCTCATTTATTGAAAAGTAGTTTAGTGCTGTTTTTTGGGCTTCCTCAAGTGAGTAAGCACTTGTCTCAAAGAACCTTTCATAAATTTTGACTTCTTTTGGCTTAGCGTTTACTTTACCTATTTCTTTATTTGGTTCGTTCTTTTTTGGTCTATCATTTGTTTTCTTCATGTCGTTCTTCTTTACTTCCGTTTTCTTTTTATTATTGTCATAAGGTTTTAATGTTTTACTATCAATTCTTGGTCTTTTCACAACATCAGTTGCAAAATCTCCATTTTCGATATCTGCTTTTGGGATAGGCATACCAATATATTCCATAATATCATCTAGGTTTTCACAATCATCAAAGCCACAAAGACCCATAGCAAGCCCTTCTTTACCGGCCCTTCCAGTTCTTCCCACTCTATGTACATAGTTTGCAGCTTCATTCGGCATATCGTAGTTAACAACAAGATTAACGTCTTTTATATCAAGACCTCTGGCCGCAACATCTGTACAAACTAATATAGTAATTTTTTTATCTCTAAAGTCTTGGAGAAGCTTTGTTCTTGTATTTTGCGGCAATCTACCTGAGATTGGCTTAACTTTAAATCCCATCTGCTCGAGCCAAATTGCTACAAGAGAAGTCATATATTGTGTATTACAAAATATTATCGCGTAAGCATCTTCGTTTTTACGTAGAAGGTTAACCAAATAAGGCATCTTCTCTTCTTCGCTTATCATTGCAATCTGTTGGTTAATATTATCAACGACTAAGTCGTCTTCATTTAACTTAATTTCTTCAGGATTTGAGTTAAACTTATAAGCTGTACGAAAGATCTCTTGGTTATTTGTTGCTGAAACCATAATCAATTGGCGATTAGGCTTCACACTTCTTAGGACAAACTCATTATCTTTATTAAAACCCATTTCAAATAATCTATCTGCTTCATCGAATATGACACAATTACACATCTTACTAGGAATGATCTTTTGCTTAATCAAGTCACAGATTCTACCAGGAGTTCCGACAACGATCTTTGGGTTCTTAGATAGTAGCTCTTTTTGCTTATCAAAGCTTTCACCGCCAATGACACATACAGATTTTACACCAAGTGGTTCTCCGAATTCAGAGAAGACTTTGTGAGTTTGTTGCGCTAGCTCTCTAGTAGGACTTAAGACAATATAAATTTCATCATTATCATTTCTAAGTATTTGCTCTAGGACAGGAATTGCAAAAGATCCTGTTTTCCCACTCCCTGTTTCGGCCTGAGCAAAAATATCTTTGCCCTCAAGGATGATTGGAATTGTTAATGCCTGAATAGGAGTTGATGATTCAAATCCTTGTGAACTAAGTGTGGCCACAAGTTTCTCGCTAAGGCCTAATTGACTAAATGCAGCAGATGTTTCGATGATTTCTCCGTTTTTTATAAATTATACGACCTAATCTATCAGTTTCTAGATGATTAGAACAATACTTTTATGGCCCTAATCTCACTTATAAATTTAGTAATTTACCTCTAAAACCGATAACACATTATGACTAAAAAACGAGATATGATTTTAAATATCGTCCAAGACGTTCTATTCGAGTTTGATGAAAATGGTACCTATCTCAATATATGGACATCTGACGAGAGTCTTCTCGCCAAACCTAGGTCCGAATTACTTGGAATAACTATAAATGAGGTTTTACCGGAGGCCCAATCATCTATTTATATAAATATGATTCGCTCTGCTATAAAAAGTCAAGAGAAGCAGGACATTAATTATACTATTGAGACTCCAAAAGGGAGTGTCCATTTTAGCGGCTCTTTAGTGCCACTCAACTCAGAGGGTAAAAAAACAGTTATTCTCTACGCCAGTGATGTGACTGAACATGTTAACCTACAGCAAGCATATGATGACCAAAAGCATAGACTTAATAGTATTATTGAGAATACTGCTGGTGTTGTATATCAATGTCACATCACCACCAGCGGACAAATCGAATTCCCTTATATCAGTAGTCGAATATTGGATGTCTATGGATACACTGCAGAGGAAATAATAGAGAATCCCAACATAATGACAAAGGTAAAATATTCGGATGACCTTAAGGGTTTTACAACTTCCTTAATGAATAGTGCTGAGAAACTTACCAAACTTGATTGGATTGGCAGAATCACTCACAAAGATAAAGATCTTAGATGGGTCCATATCCAAAGTAACCCACAGAGACTATCTGACGAGAGTATTCTTTGGAACGGTGTCATTCTTGACATCACCGAGAGAAAACTAAGAGATGAAGAAGTTGAAGTAAAACAAAAGTATATAAATCACAAGCTTAAACTAGCTTCCTTAGGTGAGCTGGCCGCTGGAGTTGGCCATGAAATCAACAATCCACTAGCAATAATACAGAATGCCCTAAGAAAAGTTTCTAAGAAAGCCACTCAAGGACCAATTAATGAAAGTGAAATTAAGCGCTTCCTTGATATGGGTACTGAAGCATCTGTCAGAATAGCAAAAATTACTGAGGGTCTGAGAGTTTTCTCTAGAGCAGACAGTAAAATGAATGAAGACTTTGATCTAAGAGATTCAATCCAGACAACTTTAGACCTTCTGACTGAACTTTATAGGCACGAAAATATAACAATTCAATTTCTTTGTGATGAAGAGCAGTTTTTTATCAATGGAAATCATGGAAGAATAGATCAAGTCATAATGAACTTACTCGCAAATGCAAAAGATGCTCTCCAGGATAAAGATCATGGTTCTATAAAGGTCTCTTTAAAGTCGATTGAGGAAAACTGCCAAATATCGGTTTCTGATAATGGAACTGGTATTCCTGATAAAATAAAAAATAAAATCTTTGATCATTTTTTCTCGACAAAAGAGGTTGGAAAAGGAACTGGTATAGGATTATCTCTTGTCAAGAGTATCATTCAAGAGCATCATGGATCTATAGACATGCATAGTTCAAACCTTGGAACAACGTTCAACATTACGCTTCCGCTTAATTTTAAGAGCCATAAATGAAAAGAATACTACTTGTTGATGATGAACCAAATCTTTTAATCTTGTTTGAGATGGAGCTTGAAGAGTACGAAGAACTTCACCTAGATACTGCCTCATCTGGAGAAGTCGCTTTAAACTTAATTAAAAAAAATCAATATGATGCAATTCTTACAGACTTAACGATGCCATTCATGAACGGGCTTGAGCTCCTAGAGAAGATAAAAAATGAGAATATTCAAATACCCATAAAGTTTGTACTTTCAGGAAATCCAAGAGATTATTATGAGGGGCAACGATCATCGCTTGAAGTTACCAAATACGTCGAAAAACCATATGATATTGAGCTTCTAATCAAAGATCTACTTACATTTCTTTGAGTATTTTATTGATAACTTAACTCCTACATCACTCCATGTTTTGCCTTCATGTAATTCAAAACAGGCCTTATTAATTCCAGCTAATGATTTAGTTAATGCGAAATCTAGAACATCAATAACACCAATTGCCTCAATAACTCCATCGACATTAGTCACCTTTAGAGGAATAACTTTCATTTGTTTATTTATCGTCATCTCAACTTTTAAAACTTTTTTACTATACTCTAAGGTCTTACCAGTAATATTACTGCCTCCAAGCATAGGTACAAAAAAGTTTTTAACTATCTTGGCATCTCTATCTTTGTTGTTTGTGTCAGTAGTTAGAGTGTCAATATTGAATTCAATTCCCTCTAAAAAATCTTTAAGACCATTCCCTGCGTGAGCAGCTGCAACTCCAAGAGACCTAAATGAACCACCAACGGGTGCCTTTAGGGGAGTCTTAAAAGCTGTCCACTCTACCTTAAAGTCACTTGAAGCAGCTGAATAGTTACATTTTTTCGCCAAAGCTGGCGCTGATGTTAAGATTATAGTCATAAATACAAGAATTGATTTCATAAATATCCTTATTGGTATTGATTATTAATTATGTGAATTGTTCCAAATTTTTGGATAAAAGTCACTATAATCGACCTGTACAAGATTTAATTTATATTGATATAATTATTTATGAAATTTGGTGGACTATCAGAGAAAGAAATTGTCGAAATCTCCGCACTTCTTAAGGCTGAGAATATTTCTTATGACATCACTTCAGATCAAGACATGATGAATACAAATGCGCAATCAATGAAATATGATCTTCGCCACTTAAGTTCTCCTTCAATTTCACCCCATGTATTGACGATTATTTTTGATGATGATGCCTTTACCAAGATGAGTGCTGACACAAAGAGTAAACTCCTAGAGTTTGGAATTACTAACCAAATCCCAGATGAACTAGAGTTTCATTCAAACTCAACAGAAGTGGAACCAATTCAACAAGAAATTCTATGGGGTAATAAGAGGATAACTGGTGTTAGCTTCTTTCATCTTATTTTTTTCTCTCTTTTAACATTCGCTGTTAATTATATTTACGAAAATTATTTTTGAATTCAAAAGATAGGTCAAAAGACTAAGCAGATAACTTCTTACTCACTTCTTCTTTTAAGTTTTAGTTATCAATAGAGAGATCTTTAATCTTACCTCCAGCATCCTTCAGTCTTGTGGCCAGCATGCGAGAGAGATTTAGCATTACCAAAGAGAATAATTTGTTATTTTGTTCAAATAGCCTAAAGATATCTTTATAGTCTAAAACCAGTAAGCTGGCTTGAGCAGGAACAAAAATATCGGCATGCCTAATTGGATCCTTGAGAAGGACCATCTCTCCAAATAAATCTCCCTTCCCTAGTAAGGCAACCTCAATATCATTGACCAAGACTTGAGCTGACCCATTTAACAATAAAAAGATGGAGTCTCCCTATTCACCTAGCTTGAAGACAAAGTCTCCAGTAGTAAGTGATAGCACATGACATTTGTCGACAATTCCACTAATCTCATTATCGTATAGTTCATAGAATAAAGGGCAAGACATAGTTGTTTGGATTATACTCATAAATCTATTATCAATTACAACACGGATTGGTCCTATGCTTAAATATTAAAAAATATGTAATGCCTTAATTATAAGCACTTAGAAGATCTAGAGTATGCTTGAGAGAACTTTTAATTTTGCTAATTTATAAATCTGACATCTATTTTTTTCACTCTATGTCTTCTTGCCCTCAGACTCCACTAGCGGCATAATATGATTATGCAATTAGAGCAACGCTTTATAGAGATTCAAAATCTTCTTACCATCTATTTTCCTCTTATAAGCCAGTGGGATGAAGATGTACTTAAAGGTAAAGGACTGGTCCATCCTTGGATAGATAAAGTCTCAACTTTCTCTGAAGACGAATTACTCGAATTCGATGCTAAAAGAAATCATAAGCTTCTTGATAATCCTGAATGGCTTGAGTTGGTAGATAAAATAAAAAAGCTTACAAGTTTTAAATGTGTTGAACCTCCTAAAGAGGAAGTTACCACACTAGGAAATGTAAAGAAGAGGCACGAGCTTAATCGTCTCAACTCTACTCTTGCTCCTTTGTCAGGATCCTCAACTCTTGATTTTGGTGGAGGAGTAGGAAACTTAGCTCATCACCTTGAAAAAAATTATAATATGAATGTTCTTGTTATTGATTCGAATCCAGAGTTGATTGATTTGGGCAAGAAAAAACTTTCTAAACTAAATTCAAGTGTTACTTTTAAGAGTATTGAGATAACAAATAAAATCCCTAATGAGCTCGTATATGCATCAAAAGACCTAGCTATCGGTCTGCATACATGCGGTAACTTTGCCAATAATATGCTTAGAACTTGTGTTAAAAATAAAATTCCAACAATTCTAAACTTCGGCTGTTGTTACTCTAAAGTTCTTGACGATGATTACCATCTCTCCTCTCTCGCTGATAAAAGTATCAAATTTAATCGCAGAGCTCTTGCTATTTCTACGCTCGGTTTCTCGCAAGTACCAACGGAGCTAGTAAGGTATCGCTACCAGATTATTGATTACAAATATTCCTTCTACCATTGGAACTATCGCGCTCATAATATTCTTGAATTTAAGCCCATGGGAAACTCAAGACGAAGGCTATATGGAAAAACTTTTTCTGACTTTGTTAGTACAACTTTAAATAAGTACTACCCGCAGCTCTCGAAGCCTAAGCCAGATGAGCTCGATATCTTTTATCGATCTCAAGAGAATATAGAATTATTAAAGTATTTAAAGTCTTACTACGCAATCGCAAGATATATAGGAGAGCTCTTAGAGGCGTACATATTATGTGACCGTGCACTCTATCTAGAAGAAAATGGATACCAAGCTAGTATTCTAGAAGTCTTTGATCCTACAATTTCTCCAAGAAATAAGCTTATCAGTGCTGTAAGAATCGATAAATAGTTGAAAAGACGATGCTTTATTTCTGGCTTATTTAAGGTTCATAGAGAATATACCGATTAAGTTTATGATTTAGATTAAGTTTATGATTTAACAGACGGGGCTTGGCGATAAAAACACTTCTGACATTAATATTTACTCTTCTTATTCAGAGCTGTGTTTCCAATGGAGATTTTAAGGCTCCCAAGGCCAGTAATGCTAGAGAGCAAATCTATGCAGACCAAGAGCTTCCGGCAAGAATTAGAAATTTAGAAAATCAAACAACTGGTGATAGTATATCAGGATTATCTAGCGATATATCTAAAATTACAGATTCAGTCTTGAACGTAGCGCCAAAGTGTCAACAGACAGAGCTTGTATCAACTCCTACGACTGAAGACATTATTGAGAATCAAGAAGAAGTTAGAGAGTATATCGAAGAGTCCGAACCTGAATATGCAGGACTAAGTCGAGATGAGAAAATCAAACGAAATTTTGCTAAGCTCGGGGGCTCTTCAGAGGCCATCGATCAAGCGCTATGTTTTTTTGATAAGAATAAAGATACTAAGTTTCATAAAAAGCTAAATGGAAAACTTACAGGGGAAACGAGTATTAAAAATGAAAAGTACATGGTGGTTCAAGACTTTACTCTCCCCTCATCTCAAAAAAGGTTCTTTCTAATCAATTTAGAAGATGACCCCGAAAATGGAAAGAAAGCTGGTGATATTGATACTATGTACGCCCCCCACGGTATGGGTTCCAAGAGATGTGGCTTCAACCCTCCTCTTCAAGCTGAAAACTTCAGTAACGAGAAAGGCTGCAATCTAACTCCGCGAGGATTCATGATTTCAGGGGCAAGAGGTACATCCAGCTATGCCTGGAAGTGGAATATGCAACTAGATGGCATTCAAGAAGGGCTCAATGATAATAATCGAGATAGGCTAGTATACTTTCACCCAGGTATTAGTACCAAGGGCACACACTTACTAGCAGAGAAAGGAAGGGCCAGTTCATTAGAAGATAATCCAGAATTTTTTGATAAAAGTGCTGACGGGAAAGATAAAAAGTACTACTTTCAGAATATGACTTACGGTTGTACTGCCGTAAATCCCGATTACGCTGAAGAAGTCTACTCAAAGACAAAAGGTGGGGCGCTATTTTATAACTTCACCCCACACGAGAAGAAGCTAGGCCCAGAGTACTGTGGCTCAAACCTATTAACGAAGGAATGAGGAATTATGGCAAATATTAGAAAGAAGAGTATAATAGACCTATCAGACTGGGATATAAAAGAATTAAGAAAGCTTAGAATTACGATTAAAAATCGATTAAGCTCACTTGAAAGCTTTCGTAAGGATAGTAAAGATCTACCTGACAATCACCCCTTACAAGGAATGGAAGTTGCGGAGTGTAAAAGCCTTCTAGAAAATGTTATGAGGGCCGAGAAAGCGCTATAGTTCTTTATCAATGACAACTTCAGGTATTGAATAGCTCTCAAGGTCCATATCTTTAATAATTCTCAGCAAAATTGCCTTGAAAAATATCGAAGTATCTAGCTTGGAAATGAGATTTTTTAGACCCATAAATGATTTCATTAATAAGAAAAAATCTGTTGATCCCGCAGAACGAAACCACCACTTATCCTCTCCTAACAGTAAATCAAGATTTGCTTGATATTTCCATGAATTCATATCATATGCGTAGTCTACAACTAGAGGTTCTATTAATATATCGACAAGTAAGCCCGTCTTTAAACTCAAATGTGATAGCTTCTTTTGATCAAAACCAAGTTCGACCATTAGTCCTAGCTTTGAATACTCTTCGCCAGAGAATTCACAGGACAACGCCTTAAAAAAAGCCTTAACAATTTTTTCATCTAAGTAAACAGTTTGACCAAGATCAATTAATCCAATTTGTTCTTTTGTAAAAATATAATTTCCAAAATTGGTGTCACCTTGAAAGCAGTTATGTTTAGCTAAAATTGAGAAGAAGCTTTCAACCATGCCATTAGCAATATATTTTTTCTCAGGATCACTCCAAGATAAAGTGACTTCATCAATATTCACACCTTCTATATATTCCTGTACGTATATCTCACTCTTATCAAACCCTTTAATCACCTCTGGAATCTTTATGAATTCTAAGTGACTTGTATAATTTTTCCACTTTCTTAACTCATCTATCTCATAATGATAATTACACTCTTGCTCTAAAACCTTCTCAATCATTTTTTGATATGAGCTAAATTCTACCCCCCATTTTTTTATTGAGGAATATTGTGAAGCGATAGGAAGTATATTGATGATTTTTAATTGTTCTTTAAGTACTTTTTTGATTTTTGGATATTGTGTTTTTATTGCGACCTTTAAATCTCCGTCTAACTGGGCACTATTAACTTGTCCAATTGATGCGTAAAATGCGCCTTTTGAGATTTGTGAAATTCGTTCAGCATCTCCCTTGAACTCTCTTTTTAAAATTCGCTCTACTTCGTCAGAGCTTAGTCCTGATTTCTTTTCCTCAAGTGTAGGAGTGACAATACTTGAGATGTCATCATCCTTTGTTCCCATATACTGGGCAACCTTTAACAGAATTCCTCCGTCTTCACTCAACAAATTCGCCAAATAGTCCTTTGCTCGATCTTTTGTTAATGAGTCACTTGCGGCCCTAAAGTTTTTCAGCTCTTTTATGAATTTAAATGTTTTGATACCTTCCCTAAGCATTATTTCAAACGAGCAAAGTAACTTTTCAATCTACTTGCAGCCTCTCGTAGTTGCTCATCACTATTTGCATAAGACAATCTAATATTATTAGGAGTTCCAAAGGCATCACCTGGAGTGATGGCCACTTGAACCTCGGCCAAAATAGACATTGATAGATCATTTACATTTTCAATGATTTTATTATCTAGTTTCTTCCCAATGAACGAAGAGATATCTGGAAAAACATAAAATGCTCCCTGGGGCTCATTTACTTTCATTCCAGGTATTTCTTTTAATAGAGAAACAAAAAGATCTCTTCTCTTATGAAAAACCTGCTTCATCTCACTCACTCTTTCTGGTGACTCCGACACTGCCACTTGAGTGGCCTTTTGAGCAATTGTGTTAGCTCCGGATGTAAATTGACCTTGTAGTTTTGTACAGGCCTTAGCTACATGTAGCGGAGCTCCTATATAGCCGATTCTCCATCCAGTCATAGAGAAACCTTTTGCTACACCGTTAACAGTGATCACTCTATCTTTAATTGAGTCAATAGTACCTATGCTAAAGTTTTTTCCTTCAAAGTTAATCAGCTCATAAATTTCATCGGATACAATATAGCAATTTGAATATTTTTCGAAGATTGATGCTAGTTCTCTCAATTCTTTTTCACTATATACAGATCCAGAAGGATTACAAGGATTGCTAAAGATGAATAGCTTGGACTTCTCATTAAGAGCATTATCTAATTGCTTTGCTGTGATTTTAAAGTCTGTTGTTATATCTGTCTTAAGTTCTACTGGAGTTCCCTCTGCAAACTTCGCCATCGCCATATAACTTACCCAGTAAGGTGCAGGAAGAACCACTTCATCACCAGGATTGACTAGCGCCAAACACAAATTCATTAAGGAGTGTTTTGCACCTGTGGAAATGACAATCTGATCCACTGAATAATCTAAATTGTTATCTCGTTTAAACTTTTTAGAAATTGATTCTCTTACATCTTTATAACCTGGAACCGGAGGATAGTGAGTAAAGTTATTATCTATTGCCTTATTCGCAGCATCTTTAATAAAGTCAGGTGTATCAAAATCTGGCTCACCAAGACTTAAGCTAATTATATCTTTGCCTTCCTCTTTAAGTTGCCAAGCTAGGTTTGCCATTTTTAAAGTTGCAGACTCTTCCATGTTTAAAATTCTGTTTGAAATTGATTCCATCTCATTTCTCCTTAATTTCTATAGATAAGATCTGTAAATAGGCTTGTATCCTCATTAAAATAAGATTTACTTTCCCAGAACTTATTTGAAATATTTGTAAAATTTTTACTTAATAGTTTTTTATAAAATGCACTCGTTCTTTTTAAAGCAAATTCGTCATCGAACTCCAGATCTTCTACTTGTCGCTTTAGTTCTTTATCAGTCGGTACAGTTAAGTATAAGTACTTTACTCTTTTTGCCATAATTGGAATGATAATTTTTAGTTCATCCTCGCTCAAATATTGAAAGACTGAAGTACAAATGCCTAAATCAAACCGCATTTTTGGAGCATCTTTTCGCTTACACCAAGTCAGAATATCCTCATTGAATAGTTCTAATTTTGTTGATTCCACTGGCTTCAGCTTTCTTGCCCTGGCCTTACTAAAAGCTAACTTAGAAGGCTCAACTCCGACTGCTTTATACGGTAAAAATGCTTTAAGCATATCTTGAAATAAGTAACCATATCCAAATCCAAAGTCAATGACACTACTGATATCAATTAATTCTAATTCTAAAAATGATTTTAAGTATTTTACATGTAACTTTGAGTTACCGATGCCATCCATCGTCTTTGGCTCAGAATAATTTGCTTTCCAATATTCTTCTTCGAACGTTTCTTTCATTACTCCATAGTGATGGCAATGGGACAATGATCACTAACCTTATTATAGCTTAATCCAAGCTCACGCCCAGATACGTTTGCACAAAGAGATCTCTCACAGTGAGAGTAAATATTTATTTTTGATCTTTTATAACCTAGAAATAATCTTTGGTATAGAATATGATCCAAAACTGATGATTCTTCAATATTGTCATCCACATCAAGTCCACTCCAGTAGGAAGTACAGCTTAGTTCTGATGAAATTGTTTTTAACCTTGTAGAAGTCAGCATGCTAGTAAAGTTTTTGTAATCCTCATCTGCCAATAAATATCCTGTGGTATTCAAATCTCCCATTACAATTACATTCTTATGACCATTTGCTCTTAACTCTGCGATCATGTCCTTTAAAATACGATATTGAATTTTTCTTTTTGCATAACTACTGGGTCTACCACCTGCTTTTAAGTGTAAACCTAAAACAGTAAACATTTTATTAGATTTTCTCTCAATAAATGTTCCAACTAGTGCCGGTCTTAAACTAGCACACTTCAAAGACTGACCAACTCTTGGTTTTGGATTACTAATTCGGTTGTCTTCTTTAACATTAAACAAACCAAATTTATTTGAATCATATACAAATCCAATCATCTGCTTTCCAGCTCCGCCACACTTTGATAACACAACACGGTAATGAGGAAACTCTTTTCTGATAAATGATTTAAAACTTTTTGTATTGATAATTTCTTGAACTGTTATGAAATCAGCGTTTAGATTTTTTAAGATTTTTTTAAGCTCTTTCTTATCAGTTGGCGTATTCTTGGTATCGAAAGTTCGAATATTGTAGCTTGCAAACTTAACAGCTGCACTAACCTGAAAAGAGATCAAAATAAGTAATGGGAGAATGAGAGCTTTCATTTTTCTATCCTTGAAAAATTACAACTATATGAAATAACTTATTCACTAGAAAGGCAATGTATAATCTCAGAAAATATGCCACGATCGATAAAAAGCAAAACGCTCAACTATATTCACTGTTGCATTACAAGAAATATTTAAGATTGATTAAGCAGTTCTTCTCTTCCAAGAGTTGCATACTCCTGGCCCGTTTTAGGGTTTACAAGAATATCTCTATTCTTATAAATCCTAGGTGTACTATAAAGAAGTTTTAATGCTTGTGACTTAGGCATAGTCTTATACCTGTCCGGATACATCTCTTTGAGCTTTTTACTTAAAATTTTGCCTTTAGAAGCAGGCATATTTGGGAACAAGTGATGCTCTGTGTGGTAACCAAAGTTTAAATTTAAAAACTCTAAGATAGGATGATTAGTTACTGTTAATGAGTTCACTAAAGGATCATTCTTTTTAGTGTATGGAGAGATATTATGATTAGTTGAAATATAACTCATAACTGTATAGTTCATAACAAAGAATGGAATTGCGACAAGCCATAAGAAGTTCTCTACTCCAACAAACCAAACATATGTACCACTAATTAAAATTGATAAAGCAAACTCGAGGCTCACTCTCGTATGATCCATATTTGCCCACATTTTGTTTCCAAACCTCATATAGATTTGATTTAGAAAAGCCTGAAATGAAAACCAATAAAAGAAATAAAAATAACTTCTTATCGTTCCTGAGCCTGGACTTAGAGGGAAAACAAACTGCATAAACTTACTATTCTTCCAAATCATTTTCGTTGGGAAAGCATCAGGGTCTTTATAAAGTAATTGCGTATTTCCGTGGTGAAGTTTGTTATGCCAAAACTTCCAATAAGTTGGTCCAATGAGAAAATTTGAGAAAGTAAAAACGCCTAGAATGTTTTGTAATGTTTTGTTCTTAACAATTGAGCCATGTAGTATTTCATGACCAAGAAAGGTATTGCCGCCTAAAAACATTCCCAATAACAAAGATAGCGGGAGTTTAGCAAACCAAGGCATCTCAATTGTCATTACGGCCCAAACGACAAGCGCCCCACCACCAACAAAAAGAAGTAAGTATTTTAATCTTGTAGGCTCAGCTTTAAAGGTCTCGCGAGGAAGCTCTTTAGATACCTCTTTAACGTATTCACCTAAAGTTTTAAGATCATCATCAAATTTTTTCTTAAGGTTTTTACTCTCCTGAACAGAAGAATCCAAACTTTGTTTTATGTTCTCAGTACTGCTTAAAGCTGCTTGCTCAATATTATTGTCCACACTAACCTCGTAAAAATAAATAATGATTCAACGTATCAATCAAGATATGCAATGTCACCAAATTATTGATTACAATTTTCTATCTGATTATAAAGATATAGATTTGAACCTTGAACATGATCTTTAACTCTCTGATAGAGCTCCGCATCACTATAAATAGCTCCCAATAATGAGCAAAAAAGAGTTTTTGAGAGTAGGTTTAAAGCTGGATTACTCCCACCACTTACACCCCCATTCATGCTATTTGCATCCTTAGGTTTCCAAGAAGTAATATCGTAGTTAGTGTCCCTAGGCCATCCCATGATGTACTGGTCATAATAAATAACGACTTCTTTACCTTCGTAATTATAAAGTTCTTGGGCTAATTCCTCATTACTTACACTAAAATAAGAAGTGAGTTTATCGCCTGAACCTTCATCGATTGTCCCTTCCCAAGTTGGAAGTAACTTACCCTTCTTTGAGAATTTTGTTAAATTCCCCACCCTTTTTCCAGATGATGTCGGGTAATCCCACATAATATACTTTGCTATAACAAGCCCTGTTAGAACAATAATTGGAAAAAGAATTTTAAACTTCCATGATTTCATATTTAAACCCCTGCTACGCTTATTTTTTCAAATCTTAGGTCAGGTGTAAAGAAACCTTTATCGGTTGTGGCCTGGGTCGTATCACCAATCATTGAAAGATCCATTAACATCTTGTGAAAGTTACCAGACACTGTAACACCCTTAACTGGTTGAACAGGCTCTCCATCTCGACATAAATAACCAGAAGCCGCGAAAGAAAACTCTCCCGAAATAGCACTGGAGCCTGAGTGAAGTCCTTGCATATAATGAACTTCAAAGTATTCGCCCGACTTCATATCTGAATCAGAGACACTTCCCGTTGATATAACTTTAGTTGTGCCACTCACCCCAAGAGCTGACTTCGCCCCCCTGGCGGCTGACCCGGTAGTCTTAGTTTTAAAAAATGAAGCGGTCACTGAGTTATGATAAAAAGAGTTAAGAACTCCATTTTCGATTAAAGTGATTTCTTGATGTGGATTACCTTCAGAATCAAAATGAGATTTAAAGAAAGAATCTTTATAAGTTGGAATATCTTTAATCGTTAGTTTTTCATTCGCAATTTTCTTCCTAATACTATCAGCAAAAGGATTTGTCTTCTCCATTGCTCCTTTCCCAGAATAAATATTTCCAAAACAACCTAGGAACTCTGATAAGGCGTCAGTTGTGAACATAATATCGTAATTCCCAGTAGAAAGAGGCTTAGCTTTAAGCCACTCACTAGCATGATGCAAACTCTCTTGAACACACGATTCAATACTTAGATCACTTATTTTACGGCCCATAACTCCGTGGTAATGCATACTACTCTCACTTCCTTCTTGAAGTAAGGCGGATGTATAACAAGACATATAGTACTCACTATCAAATCCAAAGACTCCATTAGAGCTTAAGTAATATGAACTCGACTCTGACTCTGATAATCCGTTATAGGGTACAGCTTGAACTCTTGAGTCCCGACTCTTAACTTCACTTTCCAACTTCAAACAGAAATCTATTTTCTGTTGTGTGGTCGAAGTATCTTTTTTAAATTCTGTTGGAAAAATATGTTCACCGCTATCGACATTAATTTTTTCATGAAGATTCTCTTCTGAGTTTATAGCATTTTCAACTGCTGCTTTAGCTGCAAACTCAAGTGATTCGTCATCAAGACTTTCAGAGTAAGCCAACCCCACCTTCGAATTCTTAATCGCCCTCACTCCAATGACCTGTGCACCGGAAACTTTATATTTATCAATATCTGCATTTTGAGCATTTATAGAAAAACTTTCGCCCTTTGAAAGAATAACATCACAACCATCTGCTCCCGCCTTATTAGTAAAGTCCACAAGCTTTTCAAGACTCTCTTTAAGTTCAGTTCTCATTACGCTTTACCTCCAACTAGAATTTCATCAACTTTAATTGCTGGTTGTCCAACAGTAACAGGTACTCCGCCACTGACTGATCCACAGATGCCGGCAGCATATTCAAGATTGTTTCCTACCATACTAATATTTTTCATAATTTCTTCACCCTTTCCAATTAACGTGGCACCTTTAACTGCCTCCGCCAACTTTCCATTCTTAACGATATAGCCTTCTTGAACTGAGAAATTAAATTCACCTGTCCCTGGATTAACAGATCCTCCCCCCATCGACTTAGCATAAAGACCGTCTCCCATCGAAGACAATAATTCTTCCAAGGAATGAGAACCTGCCTCAATAAAGGTATTTCTCATTCGAGATGCAGGTGCATATTTATAGGACTCACGTCTTGCAGAACCTGTTCTTTGATGACCTGTTTTAATCTCACCCATTCTATCTGAAAGAAAGTTTTCTAACTTACCATTCTTTATCAGTTGCGTTCTTTGAGTTTCCATTCCTTCATCATCAACATTTATACTGCCCCAAAGATTGTCTATAGTCCCATCATCGACAGCACTAAGAGACTCATGAGCAATCATTTCCCCCTTCTTATCCCAAAATACACTTGCTTTTTTTTCTACAGATGTCGTTTCAAGCGTGTGCCCACAAGCTTCATGAAAAATAACCCCTCCAAATCCATTATCGATGATAACAGGCATCTTTCCTGCCGGACAAGGTTTTGCTTTCAGAATATTAACCGCCTGAGCTGCTGTATAATCAGCAATCCACTCAAAGTCTAAACCATTAAAAAATTCGTAACCACCACGGGCCCCAGGATTCCACATACCCGTTGCTTGATCACTACCGTCCTTAGCAATAGCAGTACTTGAAATTCTACAGTATGGTCTTAAATCCTCCATATATAGTCCCTCGCTATCAAAGATCTCAACTTGTTGTTCTCTAAAAGAAAGACCGATATTCACTTGTGAAATGATTTCACTTTTCGATCTTGTCATTTGATCCAGGGAATGAAGTTTTTGTATTTTTTCTTCTAAGCTCATGTCTCTATTGGGAATTGAAGCTATCACTTTTTTTGATTTACTTTTATATACAAAAGCGGCAACTTGCCTTCCTTCTCTTTTATATTGTTCAGCCAATTTTTTTGTTAAGCCCAACAAGTCATCCTTCATACCGGAATTAGTGTACCCATAGAGAGCTCTCTCTCCGTAGATCAATCTAATCCCAATTCCAAAGTCAATTCCTGACTTCACATCCTTAACTTTCGATGAGTTCATAGAAAGAGTTTCTATCTTACTTTTCTCAACGAAAATATCACAGAAATCTGCTCCCAAACTTAACGCTTCAAATATTATGTCATTAGCAATGTCTTTATCTAGCACGTTGCCTCCTTATGCTGTTTTTTAATGATTATCAAAAAATATTGATATATTATTATAACTTATATAGAACCTAAAACACGACTTACTGCTTTATTAATTGGATTGATATGAAATATAAAAAAATTGGAGTCATGTGTGGCTCAAGCGATGTTTGCGATAAAAAATTTCTAGAGATGGCCTACCAAGTTGGTCAAGAGCTTGGTAATAACCAGCATGAAGTCATCTATGGTGGTGGTGCAAAAGGACTGATGCGAGAAGTCGCCGACGGTGCTTTAAGTACAGGAGCAATGGTTAATGGTTATATTCCAAAGTTTATGATTGCTGTTGAGTGGCACCACAAGTCCCTTACAAACCTCCATATAACTACTGATATGAGCGAAAGAAAATATCGTATGATGAGTGAATCTGATGCGACCTTATTCCTCCCAGGGGGATGTGGAACTATGGAAGAGTTTTTCGAATGGCTATCCTCAAAAAGACTTGGAGGATATCTCGGACCTCTCATTATTTTTAACTTCGAGGGATATTACGACCCTTTACTTGAGCTATTAGATCGGATGGAGTTTGAAAAGTTTCATAACCCCATACATAAAAAAATGTACTCTGTTTGTCGTTCTGTCCAAGAACTCTCTCAGGTACTAGATGATGCCCATGAATGGAGCTCAGATGCAATAGATCATGCTGCAGCAAAAAAATCATAGAATTCTAATTATACTGAGTACTTATGCCGATATGATAGTTGATGCTAATACAAAGACTGATTAACTATTTAATAGCGACAATTATAGGTTTGGCGATCCCTATCTTTTTTGCATATTTGGGTATGTGGGAACTGGAGATTGATACAAATCTGAACAATCTTGTTGATATGGTGAAGTCTCAAAATGTTTATTTGTTTAGTGCTTTCTGTTTTCCTATTATATTCATGATTACTATTGAACTTATTTCAAAGAATCAACAAAAAAACGAACTCATTCAAAAGGATTTTGATTATCTAAAAGTAATCTTAAATGCGACACCAGACGCTATAGTCTTCTTAGACCAGGACAAGAAAGTCACATTTCAAAATAACCAATTTAAATCTTTGTTTCACAATTTTGAAAGTGTTTACAACGACTCAGATCTTGCATCCTATGTAGATAATATGGATTTCATTCAAAAAGAAGTTTTGATCCACTCCAAGGTCAATGATGGACACCCTTTCCTTATGAATTTTAAAGCGACAACATATCAAGACAAAAAGAATTATTTTCTGAGTTTTAAAGATTTGAAAAATTTAAAAGATAAAGAAAAAATCATTGAAGATCAAGAGTACCAAATGATTGAGAGAAACAAACTTGCCTCTATGGGTGAGATGGCCGCAGGTATCGCTCATGAAATAAATAACCCTCTAACAGTTATTCATTCAAACAACTCTCTAATTAGAAGAATGGTTGAAAAAGATATTATTGACCCCGTTAAATTTGAGAAAATTACCCTTAAGACACGGGAGCAGGTTGAGAGAATTACTAAAATAATTAGATCATTACGAAACCTTTCTCGTGGACTTGCCAATGAAGACCTAGAACACTTTTCAATTGATCAGGTCCTAGACGAATCCATATCTCTAGCAAAAATCAGAGACACAGGTAGAAATGTTGAATTTCACTTTGAATCACATAATGTATATGTTTTCGGAAATAGAGGACAAATCGTTCAAGTCATTTTAAATCTTTTGAACAATTCGATTGATTCTATTGATAAAGCTGAAAACCCCTGGGTTAAGCTTGAGCTTAAACAGGAGCAAGGCTTTGTAGAACTTTATGTGATTGATTCCGGTAATGGCATTCCCGCAGAAATCATCGATAAGATTTTTGTTCCCATGTACACTACTAAGGGTGTTGGTAAGGGAACCGGTCTAGGTCTCTCTCTATCTCGATCTTTTATGGAGCAAAATGGTGGCAGCATTGAATATGATTCATCAAAGAGTAATACTTGCTTTAAAGTTAGAATGAAGTCAGGCCATAAGACTGACGATAAAGAGAATGTCGCTTAAACAATATTTCAAGTACTTACCGCCCATTAAATTCACCTAATATTGACCAAAGTTTGAACTGTAAATAAAATAGCCACTTTATATCCCCTCAACCCACTGTTTTTACGAGAGTTCGTTTGGCATCTGACTTGTATATATATAGGTGAGAGAAACAATGACTGGGGAGTTATTATGAGAGCATTTAAATTATTAATTTTGAGTTCATTAGTATTACTACAAGTGACAGCTTTGGCAGCAATTAAGCCAATTAGTTGTAAAACAAATTTTGGAGAGCGATCCTTTACAATTGAAGGAAGCACAGTAGCATTTCACAAAGACAAAGATGGTAGAAGTATTTCATCAGTTATGAATAGTAAGACTTTGGCATCTTATACTGGTTTTAAAAAGACAATATATAAAGATGGCTCAAGGCATCTTATTAATATCAAAGATACAGCAAACTTTAATTCAGATAATGACTTCTTGGCGATTACAACGTCAAAAGGTCATAAGATGACTTTTCCTATAAACTGCCAAGCCGCACTATAGGAAGAATCATATTTGCCCCTAATTACTGAGACCTGGATCCCCACTGGTCTCATTTTTTTTATTCCACTCCTTTTAGGTTTTAAATCACAGTAATTTTTGTTATGTTTTTTGGTACTTATCATAAGCACTAAGGAATGACTCGAATGGAATATAACTTTTCAAAAATTGAAGCTGACTGGCAAAAATACTGGGATGCAAATAAAACTTTTCAAACAAAAGTCGATAAAAATAAACCAAAATATTATGTTCTTGATATGTTTCCCTACCCATCAGGTGCAGGGCTTCATGTAGGACACCCTGAAGGCTATACAGCAACTGATATTATGGCCCGTTATAAGAGAGCTAAAGGCTTTAACGTGCTTCACCCCATGGGCTTTGACTCTTTTGGCTTACCTGCTGAAAACTATGCCATTAAAACGGGAACACATCCTCAAATTACAACTGATAAGAACATTGAAACATTCACGAAGCAATTAAAGATGCTTGGATTCTCATATGATTGGGACCGTAAAGTCATTACTTCTAACGTTGATTACTTCAAGTGGACTCAATGGATTTTTGTTCAACTTTATAACAAAGGCTTAGCATACGAAGATGAAATGAGTGTGAACTGGTGTCCTGAGCTTAAAACAGTTCTAGCAAATGAAGAAGTGGTAAACGGAAAATCTGAAATTGGTGGTCATCCCGTAATTCAGAAGCCTATGAAACAATGGATGCTTAAAATTACTGAATACGCAGATAGACTACTTGAAGACCTAGATGATCTTGATTGGCCCAACTCAGTAAAAGAAATGCAAAGAAATTGGATTGGAAGATCTGAAGGTGCAGAAGTTAGTTTTAAAGTTGAAGGTTTTGATCAAAACATTGATGTTTTTACAACTCGTCCAGACACTCTCTATGGTGCGACATATATGGTTCTTGCTCCTGACCATGGTTTAGTTACTAAGATTACTTCAAGTGAAAAGCTGGAAGAAGTTAAGTCTTATGCAGATATTACTGCAAGAAAATCAGATTTAGAAAGAACTGAGTTAAATAAAGATAAAACAGGTGTAGACACAGGAGCCTTTGCCATTAATCCGGTTAACGGTGAGAGAGTGCCTGTTTGGATTTCTGACTATGTTCTCTCAACTTATGGAACAGGTGCCATTATGGCGGTTCCAGCACATGACCGAAGAGATTATGAATTTGCAAAAGAATTTGGTTTAGATATCGTACAAGTTCTTGATGGTGGTGAGATTTCGGAAGCTGCTCATGAAGGTGAAGGTACGCTCATTAATTCAGACTTCTTGAATGGAATGAGTAAAGCTGATGCCATAACTAAAATGCTTACTCACCTTGAAGAAAAAAACATTGGAACAAAGAAGGTAAATTATAAGCTTCGTGACTGGCTATTCTCTCGTCAAAGGTACTGGGGTGAACCATTTCCACTTCTTAAGGATGCTGAGACAGGACAAGTTGTTAGATGTCTTGAGCCCGATGAGTTACCAGTTGAATTACCAGTGGTTGAAAAGTATGAACCTTCTGGTACAGGGGAATCACCTCTAGCTACTATTGATGAGTGGTTATACTTCGATGATCCAGTAAGTGGAAAGAAAGTAAGACGAGAAACAAATACAATGCCACAGTGGGCTGGCTCTTGCTGGTACTACTTAAGATATATAGACCCTAAAAATACAGAGAAACCCTGGGATGAAGACCTTGAGAAATACTGGATGCCAGTTGACTTATATATAGGTGGTATGGAGCACGCAGTAATGCACCTTCTCTACGCTCGCTTTTGGCACAAGGTTCTATTTGACCTTGGTCTCGTCTCAACAAATGAGCCGTTTAAAAAATTAGTTAATCAAGGAATGATTCTTGGTGATGACGGCGAAAAAATGAGTAAGTCCCGTGGAAATGTCATAAATCCGGATGATATTGTCACTGAATACGGCGCAGATACTTTAAGAGTTTATGAAATGTTCATGGGTCCACTTGAAAAAACCAAGCCTTGGTCTATGAATGGAGTTAAGGGTGTATATGGCTTCTTATCAAAAGCTTTTAAAGTTTTTGCTGATACTAGTCTATATGGAGCTGACTCAGATGAAACCTTAAAGCAACTACACAAAACAATTAAGAAGGTTACATCCGATATTGAGGAAATGAAATTTAATACAGCTGTATCCCAAATGATGATTTTTACAAACCATTGTACGAAAGAAAAAAAATTCTCTAAAGAAACAGCTGCTACGTTTGCACAAATCCTAGCTCCATATGCGCCTCACGCAGCTGAAGAGATTTGGAAACTAACAGGACATGAATCAACGTTAACCTATGAGTCGTGGCCAGAGTTTAATGCATCACTTGCAAAAGATGACCTCATAACTATGGCCATTCAAGTCATGGGTAAAACTAGAGCAACAATAGATGTTCCTACAGATATCTCAAAAGAAGACTTTTTAAGGATGGCAAAAGAGAATGAAAATATCGCAAAGCATCTTGAAGGGAAGACTATAGTTAAAGAAATCTATGTCCCTGGAAAGATTTGTAATTTTGTTGCTAAATAAACCTTAAATTAATTCATGAATTCAATTAGTTGCACCTTTCTATACCGAGGTGCATCTTTTCAAGCCACGAAGTATCCGTGTAGAAAGGTCCATCTTTAAATGTAGGGAGAAAAGCTAATGAAAAACATTATTTTATGTGCAGTTTTAATGCTTGCTGTTGGTGCAGCTGAAGCAAGAACAACAAAAACAACAAAAACTTCAACTAACAAATCAAAGTTTGATGTTCGTGTTCCAGTAAAAAAGTGGATCAGAAAAATGAATAATGGCTTTAGAGTTGGTATTGGCCAAGGAACTCTTGGAACAAATATTAGAGCAAGAAAAAATGGTATCGATGAAAGTACTAATGGTACGAGAAGTACAAAAATGCAGTTACAAGCTGGATGGGAAAAAATCGAAACGAATGAAATTGGTTACTCGGCTTTTTTTACTTACCAAGATATTGCAGAAGCACTTCAAACTGAAGGGTCTAATGATAAAGAAGATGTTAGATCTATGCGTTGGTCTGGAAATGCTACTTACGGAATAACTGATCAAGTTTATACTTACGGTGGTCTTAACTTAAATAAATTCTATGGCTCAGAAGAGATTGAAGCAAACTTTGAAAGAGGAATCGGATATCAAGCTGGACTTGGATTTATGCTTCACAAAAAAGCAAATCTTGAAATAGAATACTTATCACTTGTAAGTGAAGGCAGAACAAATGGAATTAATGTTGATATTGCAGCTAAAGGCGTAATGTTAAAATTAAATACTCCGATATCATTTGATATCTAATCTAAACACTAAAAGAACCAAATACAAAGGGAGCGAATGCTCCCTTTTTTAATACCCTCGACTCGAATTAAAGTAACACCAACAATTTTTTTAAGTAAATTTACAGCGGACTTCTCTAAAAGTTTTATATATAATGATTACCTATCTGGAGGATTTTATGAAATTTAGAGCTGAGTCAATAAATCAATACAATGAATTTTATACAGAGAGTATGGAACAAACCGAAAGCTATTGGGCCAAACGTGCAGAAACTTTTGAGTGGTTTAAACAATGGGATGAAGTTGTCTCAGGAAACTTTAATGACCTAAATGTTAAGTGGTTTGATGGTGGTCAGACTAATATAACAATTAATGCACTTGATAGGCATGCCAAGAATACTCCTGATAAGCTTGCCATAATTTGGGAGTCGAATGACCCTAATGAAGAAGAAATTTACTTCACTTATTCACAGCTCTTAAAAAAAGTTAATCAATTCTCCAATGTTCTAAAGAACCAAGGAGTTAGAAAAGGTGACAGGGTTTGCTTTTATATGTCCATGGTTCCCGAGCTATTAATAGGCGTGCTAGCAACAGCTCGAATTGGTGCTGTCCACTCTGTTGTCTTTGGCGGTTTCTCTGCTAAGGCACTTGCAGGGCGAATAAATGACTGCGATGCTAAGATTGTCATTACAAATGATGAAGCTTATAGAGGAGATAAAATTATTCCTCTAAAAAATATAACTGATAATGCCCTAGAAGATACTCCTTGTGTAAAAACGGTTCTATGTCTTGAAAGAACTAAAGGAAAAGTTTCAATGCAAGCCGGACGTGATCAATGGCTAAATGAACTCCTAGCGAATGCTTCAACTGAGTGCGAACCAGAAGTTATGAACTCAGAAGATCCGCTATTTATCCTTTATACTTCAGGATCAACAGGTCAACCAAAAGGACTACAACACACAACTGCTGGCTATATGATGTGGGCAAGTGAGACTTACAAGAATGTTTTTCAAACAGATGATGATGATATTTTCTGGTGTTCGGCCGATATTGGATGGATAACAGGACATTCCTACATCTCCTATGGACCACTCCTAAACGGTTCAACTCAAGTCATGTTTGAAGGTGTACCAACCTGGCCAGATGCGGGAAGATTTTGGAAAACTATTGATAAGTATAAAGTCACACATTTCTATACTGCTCCTACTGCCATTCGTGCACTTGAAGCCTGTGAAGCAAAATTTGTGGAGGAAGCCAACCTATCAAGCTTAAAAGTGTTAGGTACTGTTGGTGAACCTATTAATGAAGAGGCTTGGAATTGGTATAACGAAAAAGTAGGGAAGAAAAACTGCCCAATAGTTGATACTTGGTGGCAAACCGAAACAGGTGGCATCATGGTTTCAACTCTTGCTGGGGTCACTCCAGTCATCCCCTGTCATGCTACTCTTCCACTTCCTGGCGTGGAGTTAATGCTTGTAGACACAGATGGAAAAGAGATCTCAGGAAACCCTGCAGAAGGAAATCTCTGTGTTAAAAGACCTTGGCCTGGTATAGCAAGAACCATTTATGGGGACCACGAAAGATATCGCCAAACTTACTTCTCAACATACCCAGGATATTATTTTACTGGAGATGGTGCTAAACGTGATGAAAATGGAAATTATAGGATTACTGGACGCGTAGATGATGTTGTTAATGTTGCAGGTCACAGGATAGGAACTGCGGAAGTCGAGGATGCAGTTAATGAACATAAAGAAATTGTAGAATCTGCAGTCATTGGGATCCCTCATGATATTAAAGGCGAAACACTAATGGCCTTTGCTATACCTTTCAAACAGAGTGCCAACGCTAAAGAACTTCTTCCAACTGTGAACACTCTTTTGGTAGATCATATTGGCCCAATAGCGAAACTAGAAAAGATTGTTATTGTACCAGGGCTTCCTAAGACACGCTCTGGTAAAATTATGAGACGAGTACTTCGTAAGATTGCTGCAAATGAACTTGATAAGCTTGGTGATACTTCGACTCTTTTAAATCCAGAAATTGTTGATGAAATTATTGCGGCGATGAAGAAATAGTTTATTTTATATTGGCCAGGGCCCAGAATTACTTGATATTATTTTCCTATAATTTTTAATTTAGGAGATTAAATGAAAGGATTCATTTTTTTAGTTATCATTGTGCCAGGAATAACTTTTGCTAACTGGAACTGGTCAGTAAAAGATTCAGAGTCATATACAGCTATGTCAACAGAGGAAATCATCAAACTGACAAACCAGTTTCCTATGATTCTAGAGGACAGTTCTTATAAGCCGAAAGACTTAGCATTCGTAAATGTATCAGAGACTATTTTTGAGTGGACTGGAGAATCTGTATGTGAAGAAGGAGATGAAAATCTTCAGCATTATCAACTTGCATACCTCGCATGTCCCAAAAAAGATGTCTCAAATTGTATAATCAGAATTAGAGATTTACTTAGTAATCAAGATCCTTGCTTATAATTTTTTTATTCAGAAAGCTATAGCATTTTTCAAGTTTATCTAGATACGATGAGGAATTCATTCTCTTTATGAGCTCTGCTCTGCTTAAGGGTAATTCGTACTTCAGGGAGAAGTAACTTAGAATTGGTCTCGTTAAGAACGCAGGCATATCTGAGGTCTTAACCTCTTCCCCAGTAATATAAATACTACGAGGTAAAAATTCGCGACTCAAATCCTTATCACCATGAAGTTTAAACTCAAGTTTTGTTTTAAGATCTAGTCGCTTTGCAATCTTTTCTAAAGCATTGCGGTTAAAGCATCTCTCTTCTTGGTAAGCAAGACCATGGGCCAAGTGTATACTTTCAATCTCCATATTAAGAGTCTGTACAATTTGCCCAGCAGTATAGCCAAACAGCTCCTGAGTTGCCGTCTTTTTATTTACATTTGGATAATTTCTCTTAAACCACTTTGGGATGCGATTTACTAAAAAGTCTTTTGCTGTGTTATGTGAACTATTCTCAATAAAGATATCAAAGTCAGCATGAGAGACTTCGTGGAAGATAGAATTAGCGGCAAAGCCAAAAAGATTGGTCTTGCCATCTTGAAACTCTTTATAGCTTCTAACCCTAAAGCGTCCTTGATCTTCAATCAAATTTTTCTCTTTTAATACTATTGTATTCGTCCAACCATTATAGCTGGCTTCAGCATCTCCATTAAGTACACCCCACTTCTCTAATAAAGATGGTCTGGCCAAGAAAATTTTATCTGTTACTTCTAATAGATGATCGGCTTTGATAAATAGTCGTTTTTCAAGGTCATAGCCAAAATCTCTAAAATCTTCTTCATTCGCATATAGGCTTGAAGAACCTATTAGCAATGAAAGAATTATTAGAAACTTGTTCATTTATATCCCCTATGTTGTCTTAGGGGATACAATAAGATATTGACTATCACTATGCAAAGGCGAGTGAAAGGACTTTACACGCAATGCACAAAAAACCTTTAATAACAATCACTTAAGGGCACCCTAAAACCTTTAGAAACTTAAGAAAGTTGACGATAATTTAGTATGACAAAAATAAAGTCCTCATTCCAGATCTACTCGGATAGAGTCATTGTGAAATCCAGAAAGTTTCACAGCGTTCACCTATTTGTTAGCTTCTGCCTTATGCTTTCGTTAGGGGCCATTGGTTTTGAAATTTACTTATTTGCCACCAAAGAACATATTGCATCACAGCTTTATAAGTACTTATTAGTCGAATCGTTACTCAGCTTAATATTTACGGTATGCCTGATAGAACTCAATAAAAATAATTATACCCAGTTAAAATTTCATAATAATTGCTTTACACTCAAGAAGGATAAGAAGGATATCTCAATTATCTACGATGATATCAAGAGAATAAAACTAGGATTCTTGTTTTTCACTATCATTACCAAGAATAGAACAATACGAATAAGTCCTTATAATTTAGAACGTGCAGAGTATGTCATTCAAGAGATACAAAAAATCTTACCCAATAAATTTTGGATTAAGAAGAGATACGATCAATATATTGAAAAATTGATTTTAATGGATCACGGGACAAAATACGGAAATTTATTAAATTTTGCGTCTGTAATATCGGACCCTAAGTTTGGGGCGGTACAGTTTATTTTAACCTTAACTCCACTTGTGGTTTTTAAGCTTCAACATATTGAGTACTCCCTCAAAGGAGATCAATGGCTGGCTTCATCACTTATTATGTATTTGTACCTGTTTCTCGCCGTCACATTTATAGTTCCGTGGATTCTACTCATTATTTATAAGGTGGTTCTTACAAATCCAGAAGGTAAAATGAACCGAATCTACCCTGCTGGTAAAGCAAGAATTTTTGCTCTGATTCGTTTTAGTATTAATTCCTTATTTATAATCGGATTCTTAGTCAGTACTTACATTTACGGGCACAACCTTCAAGATAGTATGACTTTCAAATATTTATTACCTAGTAAGTCTGTTTCAACACCTATCATTGTTGACTATAGATACTCATGCTTCAAATGCTTAAAGTCTTTAAGAATAAATGACTTTGCTTATATCGACTATATTTCTGACTTTTCTGTCGTAAAAATTGCCTCACTCCCCGACGACGAGAGCGGTTATATACAAGTGATCTCCACAGACGATTATCAAGAGTTTAAAGTCCATATGAGCACAGTGCTTGGTAAGGTGTTTTTTGAAAACCTAAAAAGGCAAAAAGAACTATTCGAATATTTAAAATAAAAAAAGGGCCCCTATAAATAGGAGGCCCGATACTTAATCTCAATTTAATCTACTAGTTAACTTCCACAGGCGATACAATCATCGGGATTCTCTATTGAACAAAGCATTGCTTCTTCATCTGTGAATTGTCCTGGTTGTGCTTGAATCATTACTTCTGCAGGCACTGCCGTCTCAACCTTAGCTTCATCTCTTACCGTAAATTTAATAGCATCAGAAGCCGCTTTAGTTCTTAAGTAATACATACCTGTCTTAAGTCCACTTCTCCATGCATGAAAATGCATTGAGCTTAGTTTCCCCATATTAACATCTTCCATATGGATATTTAATGACTGTGATTGATCAATATAGGCCCCACGATCTTTTGCCATATCAATAATTGCTTTTTGCTTAACTTCCCAAACTGTTTTGTATAAAGCTTTCACTTCAGCTGGAATATTTTCAACATTTTGAATTGAACCATTATGTCTAATGACTTCATTCTTCATTTCATCATCCCAAAGTCCTAACTTGATTAGGTCTTGAACTAAAAATTTGTTTACAACAGCAAATTCTCCAGAAAGAACTCGTCTAGTATAAAGGTTTGATGTGAATGGCTCAATACATTCATTATTACCAAGGATTTGTGAAGTTGAAGCTGTTGGCATAGGTGCCATAAGCAAAGAATTTCTTACACCGTGAGATGCAATCTTCTCTTTAAGCTCTGACCAGTTCCACCTTGCTGTTGGTGTAACACCCCACATATCATGTTGTAAAATTCCTTCCGATATTGGAGAACCTTCATATGAGTCATATGCTCCAAGCTCTTTCGCTAGATCATTAGACGCACATAAAGCAGCGTAATAGATTGTCTCAAATATTTCAATATTTAAGACTTTCGCATCCTCAGACTCAAATGGCATTTTAAGTTTCGCAAATGTATCTGCTAAACCTTGAACACCTAAACCAATAGGTCTATTTTTCTTATTTGAATATTCTGCTTCTGGGATTGGGTAATAGTTAAGATCAATAATTTTGTTTAAATTTACAGTTGCTTTATAGACAACTTCATAAAGTTTTTTATGATCGAATTGTGTCCCCTTAACATACATTGGAAGCGCTATCGAAGCTAGGTTACAAACGGCAACCTCTTTATCAGATGTATACTGAATAATCTCAGTACATAAATTTGAAGATTTAATTGTTCCCAAGTTCTTTTGATTTGATTTTTCATTCGCAGCATCTTTAAAAAGCATGAATGGTGATCCAGTCTCGATTTGAGATTGAAGAATTTCAAACCATAACTTTCTCGCTGGGATTGTACTCTTTGCTCTACCTTCAGCTTCATACTTAGTGAAAAGAGCTCTAAACTCTTCGCCATAAGTATCAGATAATCCTGGAGCTTCATGAGGACAGAATAACGACCACTCCCCCTCAGCCTCAACTCTCTCCATAAATAAATCATTAACCCATAGAGCGTAAAATAAATCTCTTGCTCGAAGTTCTTCTTTACCGTGGTTCTTTTTAAGTTCTAAAAAGTCAAAGATGTCTGCGTGCCAAGGTTCAAGATAAACAGCAAAAGATCCTTTTCTCTTCCCACCACCTTGATCTACATATCTTGCAGTATCATTAAAAACTTTTAACATTGGAACGATACCGTTTGAGTAACCGTTTGTTCCTTTAATAAAAGTTCCTTTAGCTCTAATATTATGAATTGAAAGCCCTATTCCACCAGCAGATTGTGAGATTAGTGCACAGTCTTTTAATGTGTCATAGATTCCATCAATTGAATCATCTTTCATTGCAAGTAAGAAACAAGAAGACATTTGCGCTTTATTTGTTCCTGCATTAAAAAGTGTTGGAGTTGCATGAGTAAACCACTTCTCAGAAAGTAGGTGGTATGTATCCATCGCCATATCAATATCAGTACCATGGATACCAAGAGCAACCCTCATTAACATATGCTGAGGTCGCTCAACAATTTGACCATTAACTTTTAATAAATAAGATCTCTCTAGTGTTTTAAATCCAAAGTAGTCATACTCAAAGTCTCTTGAGTACGCAATCTCTGATCCAATTCTGTCAGCATTAGCATGAGCAGTATCGTAAAGTTCTTGAGATATAAGCGGCATAGAAACTTTAGTGTATTTATCTGTGTAGTTATAAAGACTATTAATTGTCTCTATAAATGAGTCACTCGTTTTACGGTGAAGATTTGCAACAGCAATTCTTCCTGCAAGTTTAGAGTAATCTGGATGTGTTGAAGTCATATAAGCTGCAACTTCAGCAGAAAGATTATCTAATTCCTCAGTCGTTATTCCATCGAATAACCCTTGAATTGTTCTTTTTGCCACTTCCATAGCGTCAACAAACTCAGTATTTAAACCATATGTTAACTTTTGTATTCTAAGTGTAATTTTATCAAATTTTACTGGCTCTTTTTTACCAGACCTTGTTTGTACGAACATCTTTTATATCCCCTTCCTAAAAATCAGCATCTAAATTAAAATCAAAACCACCATCACCTGTTACAGAATTCATAACGCCAGCTTTTTGGTACTCGGCCACTCTTTTCTCAAAAAAGTTAGTCTTTCCTTGAAGTGAAATAAGCTCCATCCAATCAAATGGATTATTTGCAAAATAAATTTGCTCTACACCTAATTCCAACAAGAGTCTATCTGCAACAAACTCAATATACTCGCCCATTTGAGCTGAGTTCATACCGATTAGAGAAACTGGAAGAGCTTCTGTAATAAAAGCTTTTTCGTATTCAACAGCCTCTCTAATAAGAGCGTGAACTGTTTCTTGAGGAAGTTTATTATTTAAATGCTTATAAAGAAGACACGCAAAATCTGTGTGTAACCCCTCATCTCTAGAAATTAATTCATTCGAGAAAGTAAGTCCTGGCATTAGGCCACGCTTCTTTAACCAAAAGATTGAACAAAATGAACCAGAGAAGAAGATTCCCTCAACAGCTGCAAAAGCAAGTAGTCTCGTTGCAAAACAAGCGTCATCAGATTCGATCCACTTCATTGCCCAGTCTGCTTTCTTCTTAATACAAGGAATATTATCTACTGCTTTAAATAGATAATCTTTCTCTTTTGCATCATCAATATATGTATCGATTAATAGTCCATACGTTTCAGCATGAATATTTTCCATAGCGATTTGAAAACCATAGAAACATCTTGCTTCAGGGATTTGAACATCATTATAGAATCTTAAACATAAGTTCTCATTTACAATTCCATCACTGGCGGAAAAGAAAGCTAGAACGTGCTTAATATAATGTCTTTCATCATCATTAAGCTTTTTCCAATCTTCTAAGTCTTGGTATAAATCTATTTCTTCGGCAGTCCAAAAAGAGGCCATAGACTTTTTGTACATTTCCCAAATATCGTCATATTGAATTGGTAATAATACAAATCGGTCATTACTTTTATCAAGTAAAGGTTCGTTAACAGACATAGTTTCTCCTTAATCCGTGTCGTGTGGTGTCATTAGGATCTAATAATATATAAAATGTTGATAAAGTTTCTCTCATTCAATGTTCTCCTCGGAACTTTAATTATCATACCGGGACCTGACTTGTGGTTGTCTCATTTACCACTTACAGTTGCGGGACAGTTTCGGATTTAAACCGAATTCACCAAATATGACTGTGTAAATAGAGTAAAGAATCGAAGCTTGTTTGCCTAGGAAAAATTTCTGACATTTTCTCATTTATTGGAATATGTCGTGGTATCATGGCCTTAACGCAGCCTTAACAACACAAGATATAGTAATGGCGCTTTACGTATAAAATAGATTTATTTTACGCACACCTCGTCAAACTTGCTTAATTAAATGAAAGTTATAGAATCTATATTATGACAAGAACTCGATTAATTATGACAATGATCACGATGCTGGCTTTGGCCTACGGAGTGATGGAAATAAAGTCTTTTTTAAATGTAAATTTTGTAGAAAATGACACGCCGGTTAAGCATAAATTAAATAAATTTCTTAATGGCGAAGTACCAAATCAAGTTAAAAAACAACAAAAACATGATTTAGAACGCTCAGGACAGCTCCAGAAACAACAGGAATAGTTAAATTATCATCAATATTAAATGCACTAAGCAACTCTGATAATGCCCCAAATACTGCACCTAAAAAAGCAAACATAATAATGTTAGGTGATTCAATTCCTTTTATAAAACAATAAGAAATAGCTATAACAAAGCATGTAATAAACGCTGCAACAGTTCCTTGTAAGGTTTTATTTGGTAGTAATTTATCCTTACCAAAGGCCACACCAAAGACTGATGCCATTGGATCTGCAAAAACAAGAAAAAGAATTGAGAGTATAGCAATATCTTCTTGATACATAAAAATACTGAGTGCCGCACCCAGTGCATAGAAAGGCAAGCCTGAGAAACTTAATTTTTCCGAAGTTCTCATTATTGGACCAAAGAATACTGCAAGAGTTTCATTGAGATCTGGGTTTTTAAATCGAGAAAAATCCAGTACAAAGCCCACAAGAGAAATGGCCAAGGCAATGAATCCCCAGTAAAGAATTTCCAAATCAAACAAATGATAACAAAACAAACAGATCACACCACATAATACATGCCACAGTCTCCTCACAAGATGGATATCGGATCTTTTAGCTAGTGTATTATCGTCCATTATGAAATGCTCTCCCAATTCAGAATTGCGCTATTTTGCTTTTAAAACTAGATTTTATATCTATAATAGAGCAAGGGCAAATCTTCATTGAAGATGATTTATAACCCTAAGTATAAAAAAAAGATAATGTATGAGTTTGAGTGAACAAATTAATAATTCGGGAGACCTCATCGGTCATGAGCGCAGATGTAAAGTTTGGGCAATTGGTGGTGGTAAAGGTGGAGTTGGGAAAAGTCTTGTTACGGCCAATACCTCAATCTGTCTTGCCCTAATGGGATATAAAGTTGTTACTGTTGACCTCGATCTTGGAGGAGCAAATATGCACACCTGTCTGGGTATTCCTATTCCGGACAAAACTCTTTCCGATTATATTTCTAAAAAAATCACAAACTTTGATGATCTTCTTGTCCCAACTCCTATCAAAAACCTACATATTATATCTGGGGCCCAAGACGAACTTGGAATCGCAAACTTAAAACAAATGCATAAGAATAAAATTTTATCAAAGCTCAATAGTATCGATGCTGATTATGTCTTGCTAGACCTTGGGGCGGGTACAACTTTTAACACTCTTGATTTTTTTATAAGCGCTGACAAAGGAATTCTTGTAATCCTTCCTGAGCCTACTTCAATTGAAAATACTTACCGTTTTATAAAGTCCGTTTATCACAGAAGACTAAAAATGATTGAGGAGTTACTAGATATACAACCTCTGATAAGTCAGGCAATGAATGCGAAGTTGAATTCTCCCCAATCAACGCCTATTGACCTTGTAAAAAGAATTATAGAAATAAACCCTGAGATGGGAACAAAACTGCAACATGAAATAGCTAAATTCCGTCCACAAATAATTATGAATCAAATTAGAAGTCAAAATGATATTGATATCGGCTTTTCAATTCAAAGTGTTTGCAAAAGATACTTTGGGATCGACATGGATTATGTTGGATTTCTAGATTATGACTCTACAGTTTGGCAGTCTGTTAAAAAAAGAAAACCATTATTAATGGAGTTTCCGAACTCTAGACTGGTAAATAACTTTGATCGTATTGTACACAAGCTACTCGAACTAAATTAGGAAAGTTACATGAGCATGCAAGAAAAAAATAATTATTATGAAGTTTTAGAAGTTGAAACAGATTCAACATTACAAGATATTAGAAGTGCCTATACCAGAGCAAAGAATGCTTACTCAACTGACTCTGTGGCATTATATTCCCTCATGAGCCCCGAAGAATGCTCAGAAGTATTACAACAGATTGAAGAAGCTTACTCCATTCTGGGAGCCGCAGATAAAAGACGTGAATATGACATGGCGCGAGGGTTAAATCAAGCCCATACTCCAGAAGGCTTTCACGAAGAGATAATGAGTCGTGTTGATTACGCTCCTCAAAAATCACTAACCAAAGAGCCGACTCCAGACAGAGAGTTTGAGCAAGTTCTTCAAGAAAAAGCACAGAAAGAAGAGTTCCAATATCAACAAGAGCATTCCCTTAAAAACAGGGCTACTGTATCTAAAGTTCAAGCATATAAGAAATTCGGACTGGCTTACGAACAAAATGTCGATTTTGAACAAGAAATAGAAAACTCTAATAATTTCACAGGTGAATTCCTAAAAAGAATTAGAGACTATAAACATGTAACTGTAGAGCGAATGGCAGAGATGACAAGAATCTCTAAAACTTATATTAGAAGCATTGAAGACGATGATTTCTCTAAACTACCAGCAGATGTTTATACCAGAGGTTTTGTTTATCAATATGCAAAATGCTTAAAGCTAAACCCTGATTTAGTTGCTACCTCATATATAAATCATCTTAGGCAATTAAAAAATCCAACTACTTAATGAATCATCAAGAAACGATTCTATTAGTGATCACAGCACAAGATTGTGAGGAGTTTAAGCGCCTAGACGCCTATCTCGCAGCAAAGATACCAGACTATAGTCGTAATCTTATAAAAAAAATGTTCCTTGAAGGTAAATTCACATCCACAAGCAAAATTGAATTAAAAAAAATGCCCAAGCCAGAAACTGAAGTTGTTTTCTTAATCCCGGAAATTATCGATACGGGAATAGAGCCCCAAGATATTCCTCTTAATATTCTTTTTGAAGATGAATACTTAATGGTCATAGACAAGCCTGCAGGGTTAGTCGTACATCCAGCTCCAGGGAACCCTGACGGCACCCTGGTCAATGCGATTCTTTTTCACTGCAAAGACCTACAGGGTATTGGAAATGAAAATAGACCGGGCATAGTTCACAGACTTGATAAAGGTACCAGTGGAGTTATGGTGGTGGCCAAAGAAAGAAAAACTCACGAGGGACTCGTAGATTTATTTTCCCAACATGATATTGAAAGAAAATATGAAGCGATAGCTCTTGGTAAAAGACTTCCTGAAGAAAGAAAAATGGAGTCTATGATTGGTAGAAATCAAAACAATAGACTAAAAATGACAACCAAGGTGATTCAAGGAAAGAAAGCAATTACTTTTCTAAAAACTACAGAAGTATTCGAGCGTTTCACCCATGTTGAGTTACAACTTGAAACGGGCCGAACTCATCAGATAAGGGTTCATCTCGCAGAAATTCTTAATGCTCCGATCTTAAATGATAAGACATACGGTAAAGAAAAAGAGGAAAGAACTCTTATGTCATTTGCTACTCGAAGACTCCTTAAGAATTATGAGCATCCATTTCTTCATGCAAAAGTCCTAGGTTTTATTCATCCGATTACGAAAGAAAAACTTCGCTTTGAACAGGAACCACCGGCGCTATTTCAAGAGGTCTTGCAACAACTTAGAAGTGAAAATGAGTAAACTTTTAAGTGAGATTTTTTCTAGTGGCTTATTTGAGGTTTATTCCAGCAAACCCTCACAGGAATTAATTCAAATTAATCAAGTTCATTCAAATATCGTAAAGACTTCTGAAGGTGAAAGCCTTGAGAAAATTGATGGTGATGGAATTATTATCTCTTATAAAGACCTTGATCAAAAAATGCTCGCAATTAAGACCGCTGATTGCTTGCCCATCCTACTTTTAGGTGACGATAGCGCAGCACTAATTCACGCGGGCTGGAAAGGTCTTAGAGACTCTATTCTTATTGATCCAAAGATTAGTAAGCTTTCTCCAGTACATATATTTATTGGCCCTTCGATTTATAATTATGAAGTTACTAATGAATTTAGACAGAACTTTCCAGATAGCGATGCTTTTGAAGACAAATCCGGAAAGCTCTTCTTTAGCTTACAAAAAGAAGCACTCAGTCAACTACGTCAAGCATATGTAAATGCAAATATTCAAGAAAGTCGTGTATGCACTTTAGAAAATAATCAATATAATAGCTACAGAAGAAATAAAACAAATGAGCGAAATTGGAATATATTTCGATTAAACTAATAAGGGTCTTAGAATGAATGAGAACAAGTCGTTAACACTCAACGGATTAAATCTACAAAACTTTTTATTTTTACTATTATCTTTTGGAATGATGGGAGTAAGTCTTTATCTTACTAATCATTATTTTCAAACGATGTTCCCAGATGGGCTAGCTCAAAGTTCATCTCTGTGTGACATCAGTGATTATTTTAGTTGTGATAAGACAACGAGATCAATTTTTGGAACGATCTTAGGTGTACCAACTTCATTTTTTGGAGTGCTATTAGGGCTTATGGGAATGATTACTTCCCTTACTAATTCTGCTGCCATTGAGAGAAATACAAAACTATTTTTTATAGTTAATGCTCTTGGTTGTTTGTTCTTACTAGGATATTCACTTATTTCTCTCGGATCACTTTGTCCAATGTGTACCGCTTATTATGTCTTCTCTTTTGCCGCTCTGGCATTGTTACTGAAATATTCCAAGCTAGGTAATCGCTTTGAACCTCAAGTATTCGTACCTTTCTCTGTTGCCATGCTCATCTTATCTGGAATAATTGGTTACCAAGTCTCTTCTAAAAGTGAAAAGAATGTACAATTAACGAATAGTTATATTAAGCAATTTGAAGCGTTGAAAGACTATGGAGATCCGACTATTGAATCTCCTTTTAAGCTTCACGCTGCAACTGAAAAGTTTGCTGATGCACCCATTAGAATTTCTGTTTTCTCTGACTTTCAATGTCCTTATTGTCAAAAGGTTGGAGAGCAAATGATACCGATTATTGCTGAATTTAAAGAAAATATAAATATTCAATATATGTTCTACCCTCTTGATAAATCATGTAATGAGAAAATGGAAGGATCAATGCACGCTTATGCATGTCAGGCAGCTTATCTAGCAGCATGTGATAAAGATAAATTCGTTGCTGTTCATGACTATATATTTGAAAATCAGTCTAGTATCTCTGCTGAAAACTTGAAGCTTTGGGAAGAGAAATTTGAACTAAGCGGATGCTTTGATAATGAAGTTAATAAGGCCCATATTCAGCAAACAATGAAGACTGGAGCTCAGTTTGGTTTACGTTCAACACCGACGATAATTATTAACGGGAAAAAGATCGAAGGCTTAATTCCAACTATTCATTTAAGAGAAATTCTTAAAACGTTAATTAAATAATATGTACAAAATAATTGAGACCCATTGTCACTTAGACTATCTTAAAGACAAACCTTTAGAGGAAATTCTTAAAGAAGCAAGTGATAATGGTATTCAAAAGATTATGACCATTGCTGTTGAACCGGATAATTTTGATGCCGTTTTTAAACTTGCAAATACTTATGAGCAAATTTTTTGTTCCCAAGGAATCCATCCTCATGATGCGAAACTTTGTACCGATGATGCGCTCTTTATTATAAAGGAGAGACAGTCTCACCCAAAGGTTTTGGCCGTTGGTGAAATTGGACTAGACTATCATTACGACAACTCTCCTAGAGAGAAGCAACAGGAAGTTTTCAAAGACCAACTTGAAATTGCCATTGAGACTAATAAACCCGTGGTTATTCACTCTAGAGATGCTGATGAAGACATGATCACCATCTTAAACGAATATGCTCCTCAAATGAAAAGGAAAGGTGTGATACATAGCTTTACTGCTGGAGAAGAGTTGGCCCGGAGAGCACTCGAGTTGGGCTTTTATTTAGGATTCAACGGAATCATCACTTTTAAAAAAGCTGAAAATGTTCGTGATATAGTGAGACTCTGCCCTCTAGAAAGAATACTGCTCGAAACTGATGCCCCCTTTCTAACTCCTATACCACACAGGGGAAAAGAGAATGCTCCAAAGAACATTCCTTTTATTTTGGAGAAAATTGCTGAAATCAAAGAAGTAGAACCTAGGCTCATAGAAGAAACTTGTTATCAAAACTCAATCGATGCTTTTGGCTTTTAAACTTTAAAGTCTTTTAAAGCATCTGCTAAAGCACCCTTAGTAGGCTTTGACTCTATTTTCTTACTCTTAGGCTTGTCTGTTTTTTCTTTTTCTCTCTCACCGCCGTCATTCGAAATAAACTCAGTATAAGTTGGAAGTTCATCCTTAAAAATAATTCGGTCAAGATGTTTAACAAACCCCGTCCAATGACCAGAGTTATTATCATTTCTCTTTACGGTTTCAAAAGAGTGCATTTTAGAATCCATTAAATCTATTAAGTGAACTAGCATCGCCTCACTTGTTTGGGGAATTTTCGGAGAGCCATAAGCATACTCACCGTGGTGAGATAAAAGAATATGCTTCAAGTGAAGTTTCATTTGATAAGGAAAATCTTTAATTCTGTATGCGAAGCGGTCTAGTAACTCTACACCTTTAACCAGATGCCCCACTAGCTTTCCCTCTTCCGTATATTCGACATTCATATCACCGGTGAGTTCATAAATTTTACAAATATCATGAACAATAGCACCTGCAACAACATAACTCTGATTAACGCCATATACATTTGATAAGCTCATAGCAAGGTTTGCACAACTCAATATATGCTCTAAAAGTCCACTCTGATAAGCATGATGGATTGACTTTCCTGCCTGCCATTTTTTTACCCGTCTGGCGATTTCTTGATCAGTAAGCATTGAGTGAAGAAGTTCCTTTATATAAACATCTTTTAGCTCTGAGACGATTCCAAGTAGCTCATCATACATATCTTCTTCTGATCGATCGCTTTTGTGAATGAATTCAGACATATCTAGCTCTGCTTTATCAACAGTATGAATATTTTGAACGATGAATTGCTTTCTTCCCTGAAACAGATTTACCTTTCCAGCGACACTCACAAAACTACCTTTTGGGCATGATTCAAATATATCCTCCGCCTTAGACCATGATCTCCCTTCAATATCTCCAGTGCCATCAGCAAGGACAATATTTAAGTACTTTTTCCCATCTCGGGCTTCGGCAACAGCTATATACTTCACAAGAAATATTGATTTCACTTCTTGCTTTGGAACTAAATCTTTCACTTTTAATCTTTCCATTTAACTTTCCTTTCAAAAATATCTTCTTATTATACATAAATTCATTTCTTTCACATGGTTGCACCGCAAAAACGACCTTATTTGCAGTATTTAGGGTATTCAAATGGGGCCAATTATGGCATATTGGGCTAAATTTTTAAAAAGGTGGTGACAATGAGCACAATTAAACTTGCAATCAATGGACTTGGAAGAATTGGTAGAACTGTAATTAGAGAGTTTGAGAAACAAAAAGCAAATGGACTTTATAGTAATGTAGAAATCGTTGCTGTAAATAATCCGGGAAATGCATCTGACTATATTCACCTTATGAAATATGACTCTTTACATGGAAAGTTTCCAGGTAATGTTACTCTTGAGGGTGATATATTAACTTGTGGAACTTCTAAGATGAAATTTTTTACTCAAAGAGACCCAAGTGAAATTGATTGGTCTTCACAGAATGTTGATATCGTTATAGACGCGACAGGAATTTTTAAAGATAAAGCTGGTCTTGGAAAACACTTAAACGGAACTGTTAAAAAAGTAATTATGTGTGCTCCTGGTAAGGACTTAGACGGAACATTTGTTTTTGGAATTAATCACGAAGACTATTCAAATGATTCACAACATATAGTCTCTAATGCAAGTTGTACCACTAATTGCTTAGCTCCAATTGCTAAAGTTTTAGATGATAGCTTTGGAATAGAGCAAGGTATGATGACGACGATTCATGCTTATACAGGTGATCAAAATATATTAGACGCATCTCACTCAGATCCGAGACGATCAAGAGCGGCTGCAATGAGTATTATACCAACGTCAACCGGTGCTGCTAAAGCTGTTGGGATGGTTCTTCCAAAACTTGCAGGGAAACTTGATGGTTACGCTGTAAGAGTTCCAACTCCGGATGTATCTATGGTTGATTTAACGGTAACTTTAACAAAGGCCGCAACTAAAGAAGAAATTAACAATGCTATGAAAGAAGCCTCGCAAAAAACTCTGAAAGGTGTTCTAGGTTATGAAGAAGCTCCTCTAGTTTCAATAGATTTTATGGGTAATCCTGATTCATCAATTTTTGATCCAGCACTAACAAACGTGATTGGTAATCAAGCAAAGGTTGTTTCTTGGTATGATAATGAAGTTGGTTTCTCAAACAGAGTTATCGATCTTGCAAACTATATGGGTAGTAAGCTTTAAGCATAGGAAAATAAAATGGCCTTAAAATTAATAACTGATGCAGAATTAAAAGATAAAAGGGTTATCGCTCGTTTTGACTTTAATGTTCCATTAGATAAAAACGACAAATCAATCATTGCTGATACCTCTAGAATTGATCTTGCTTTACCTACAATTAAGCATCTCCTTGAGCAAGGTGTATCAAAGCTAGTTATGATGAGTCATCTTGGCCGTCCAAATGGTAAAATTAATCCCGATTATAGCCTTGAGCCTGTTGCTAACTATCTTGCTGAAAAACTCGGTGAAGATGTTATTTTAACTGAAAGCGCTGTGGATAACGGAATTAAAGAATTACTCACCCTACGTGAAACAAAAATCATATTATTACAAAACCTTCGCTATCATCCCGAAGAGGAAGCAAACGACGAAGACTTTGCCAGAGAGCTATCAGTATATGGTGATCTCTATGTGAATGATGCCTTTGGTGCAGCTCACAGAAAGCATGCTTCTGTTTTTGCTATTAATAAATTTTTTAATGGTCAAGCTTATGCTGGATTGCTCCTAAACAAAGAAATTCAAGCTTTAGATAAAATTCTTAAAACTCCTACGAAGCCTTTTGTTGCAGTCGTTGGTGGAGCGAAAGTAAGTGATAAAATTAAAACCATTGAAAAACTTATCGTTTCTGTTGATCACTTAATTATCGGTGGTGCTATGGCCTACCCATTCTTAAAAGCGAAAGGAGTTGCTATTGGTAATTCTCTTTGTAGTGATGAAGACGTTAAGCTTGCAAACTCCATTCTTAGAGCTGACAGAGGGAACAAACTTGTTCTTCCTATAGACCATATGGTTGCAACTGAATTTGGTGGGAAGCCATCTGTTTCTGATAGTCAAAAAATTGATGACGATAAAATGGGACTTGATATTGGTCCTAAAACAATTGCGAAATATAGCGAAACCTTAAAAACAGCAAAGACGGTTCTTTGGAACGGTCCAATGGGTGTTTTTGAAAACCCTGATTACGCAAAAGGTACAATGGCACTTTGTGAAATTATTGCTGGGCTTGAAGGTGCATTTACTCTTGTTGGCGGTGGTGATTCAGTGAACGCTGTTAATCAGTCAGGCTATTCAGATAAATTTTCACATGTCTCAACTGGCGGTGGTGCAAGTCTAGAGTATATTGAGAAAGGTGAACTTCCAGGAGTTCGAGTATTAAAGTACGGAGTTTAAAATGCCTAAGAATTATATGATTGGTAATTGGAAAATGAATCAATCTCTTACTGAAATTGAAACCTTTTTTAAAAATGTAAAACTTGAAGATAACCAAAATAATTTTTGGATTGCTCCTCAAACTCTTCACTACAGTAAATGTGCTGAACTTGCAGGACCAACTGGCGTTCTTGTTGGAACACAAAATATTTCAGATCAAGAGCAAGGAGCATTCACTGGTGAGATCTCTGCTGATTCACTTATGGAGATGGGAGGACATTTTTGTCTTATCGGCCATAGCGAAAGACGCTCACTCTACGGTGAAACTGATGAATTTATTAACCGTAAGGTGGCCAAAGCAATTGAGAAAGGTCTTGTGCCTGTTCTTTGTGTTGGCGAAACTCTTGCTGAGCGTGAAGCGAATAATACTCTGAGCGTAGTTCTGGGCCAGTTAAAATCGGGATTAAAAGATATTTCTCTTAATAATGAAGCTGAGTTGATTATTGCTTATGAACCTGTTTGGGCAATTGGAACTGGTAAGACAGCAAGTCCAGAGCAAGCAGAAGAAGTCCATGCTGCTATTAGAGTTTTACTTGAAGAGCTTTACGGAGAGACTGGTAAAGATATATCTCTGCTCTACGGTGGAAGTGTAAAACCTAGTAATGTTAAAGAGTTACTGGGGCAGACGAATATTAATGGTGGGCTTGTAGGCGGAGCAAGTTTAAAAGCTGAAGATTTTTCAGCCTTATGCAGTGCATGCTAATTCTGTGTTCACAAATGCATTTTGTTTTGATAGATACATAAGACTAAAATAATAAAGGAAATAAGTAATGATCGATGGTTTAATAATTTTTCACGTAATTGTATGTATTCTTTTAACAATTACCGTTCTAGTTCAATTTGGTAAAGGTGCTGAAGCCGGTGCTATGATGGGTTCAGGCTCTTCACAAGCAATCTTCACATCAAACTCAAAAGGAAACTTTTTCACTAAACTTACAACTGTATTGGCCATTACTTTCATGGTTAACTCTGTAACGTTAACAATAATGACTTCAAAGGAATCTAAAGAGTCTTTATTTGACGGGGAAACACCTATTGCAGCTCCACTTAACTCTGATGCTGAGCAATCTGCAATGCCAGCTCCTGCTGCTAAAGAAGCTACGAAGCCTGCTGATACAAAATAAATAAATTTAAATTATAAAAATAGAAGGCCCTGCATATGTAGGGCTTTTTTTATGCCCTCGGAAGAATCTTAAAGATACTACTAACGGCCTTAAATATTTCATCAGAGTGAGACTCTCCTCGACTCTCGGCTATGACCTCAACAACTGATTGGCTAAGCTGCAAGAAAGGGACATCTGTTTTATGCACAACTTGTAAAACATTTGCCTCTGATTCCATCAATGTCTTTGTGAGTTGGTGAAGTGCACCTGGCCTATCATCCAAGAGAACATTCATTTTCATGCGTCTATTTGATTCAATCAATCCATTTTCTATAATTCGATCAACAAGGTTAATATCAATATTTCCACCACAAATAATTAGGACTATTTTTTTATTTTTAAATCGTCTTGGATTTTTCTCAAAAAGCTCTGCAAATGCTGCAAGATTAATCGCCCCAGCGCCTTCAGCAATCACTCTAGCATGCTCCATAAGCTCTAAAACACTTAAGGCTACTTTATCGTCAGAGACATGAACCGCTTCATCAACAACTGAATCGAGTAACTCATACATTTTAAATTCTGGTTTTTTAACCTTGATTCCGTCTGCAAAAGTTTCAACAGTCTCACCTTCAATAAGTTTTCCTTGCTGAAGTGACTTAATCATAGAGGCCGCTCCAGTACTTTGAGATCCTACAACGGTACAGTTTGGAAAGAATTCTTTCATAACTTTTCCAACTCCAGTCATAAGGCCACCACCACCTATACTTCCAAAAATAAAATCGACATTCTCTGCTTGCTCTTTAAGTTCAAAACCAATTGAGCCTTGTCCATAAATAACATCCTCTTGATTGAAAGGATGAATATAAACTTTATTATGTTTTTTTAAATATTCTTTTGCATACTCAAAACTCTCATCAACATTTTCCCCTGCAAGTATAACTTTTGCTCCAAGAGCTTCAGTATTCATAATTTTAACTAAAGGACTGGGTTTAGGCATAATAATGGTCGCATCAATTCCAAACTTTTCTGCTGCCCACGCTACTCCTTGGGCATGATTTCCGGCGCTAACGGCAATGACACCTTTCTTTCTATCTTCCTCAGAGAGATTTGCAATCATATTGGTCGCACCTCTAAGTTTAAAAGAACCTACAGGTTGTAAATTTTCTAATTTTAAGAAAACATCACAAGCATACTTCTTAGATAACCACTCATTTCGAATGAGTGGGGTTTTAACAATATAATCTTTAAGTAGTTCGTGTGCTTTTTTAAAGCCATCCATTTCAAGTTTCATTTTTTCTCTTTTTTCTTATCACTTTTCTCATCTAAGACTCTTATCTTACCAAAGTCTTCATCATTAAACATCGCCTGAACTTCCTCTAATGGAAAGTGTGCAAAAGGGATACTTGGATCAAATGAATCCCCCATCTTTAAATCTTTAGTTGATCCGACTTGAGAGTAATCAATATGTGCTTTAAAGGCATCAAAGATTTTTTTATCTATTTTTTTACCAGACGTTTTTTCCATTATGGCAATTGCTTGGCTTACACTCATCACATCACTGTAAGATCTCTTAGTAGTTATGGCATCAAAAAAATCTGCAATCGCACAAACTCTAGCTAGCAAGTGGATCTCACTCCCCTTTAAACCTTTAGGGTATCCTGTACCAGCTACGTCTTCGTGGTGTTCATTAATTATTCTTGCGATAGTTTCAAGATCGAGACTATCCATATCCATTCCTTCACTTCCTAAGATCAACTCTAATCCTAAATCGGGATGAGTTTTAATAACTGCGTACTCTTCCTCTGTTAAACCTTCAGGCTTATTTAGAATCGTTGTGGGTATTTTGACCTTACCAAGGTCATGCAGTAACCCGCCTAGACCGACGTGGAGTAACTCCTGTCTCGTGGCACTTGGCTTTAATGCCCTCATTACAGTTAGGCTATACATAGAAACGTTTATGGAGTGATCATAAGTATAAAAGTCATGCCCTGATAAACTTCCAATAAGTACTCTTAGCCCATCAATATTATAATCATCTAAAACATCGATCATATTCTCAACAGCGTCTTTGCATCCTGCGATAGTTTCATGTAGCAACTCTGTACTAAATTCTTTCTCTGGATCAAAAACATTATGGAGATACTTAATTGCTGAGTCTTTAATAAAGGTCACGGCTTCTTCATCACTTGCAACACCAGACTGGACTAAACTCTTCATATAAAGATTTCTTTGATCCTCACAAACATACAACTGTTTATACTTTAATTTAAAACCTGCGAGATCATCGGCCGTTAGCTCTTCACCGTTTGGGAAAACTCTTACATACTTTTGTTTGCTCTCTACAGAAGAAGCATTAACAAATAAATCGTATGGCATTACTGTATCTCTACAGATGAGATCATAGCTAACTGAAAAATAACTTTTTGGTTCCACTTTATATCCTTTTAATTTAAGAATATTTTATCATAGAGAAGGGATTTGAGAGTACTAGGCAAAAAAAATGGCTTCACGATGAAGCCATCTTATTATATCAAAATTATTTTCGTTTTTTCTAGAACGGTATATCATCTGAAGCAAAGTTAGCGTCTGTTGCAGCGCTATAATCCTGAGCTGGCTCAGCAGATTGAGCAGGAGCTCCTTCTTGATTATTTGCGTAGTTTCCTTGACCTGCAGATGCCTGCCCGCCAATAAACTGAACAGTTGTTGCGTTAATTTCAGTTGTATATCTTTTCTGACCACTTTTATCATCCCAAGCTCTTGTTTGAAGTTTTCCTTCAACAAATGCTTGCCTACCTTTTGCAAGATATTGGTTACATAATTCAGCTAGTTTTCCCCAAACAACAACTCTGTGCCATTCAGTTTTCTCTTGTTTTTGACCAGAATTCTTGTCATTCCAAGTTTCACTTGTTGCTAATGAAAAATTACATACAGCTGCCCCTGAAGGTGTGTACTTAAGTTCAGGATCTTGCCCTAATCTTCCAAGTATAATAACTTTGTTTACGCTCATTACTTCTCCTTACAAACATTGTGTTTGTCTTATGTATAACGAATTCTACCAAAATAAAAGTAGAATCCTCGGCTTTCACCAGAGAAATATACAAATATAGTGCACTTTTAGGAGTTTATATATTGCTGAAATTATTTAGAGTTGACCCTGCGCTTCATATTGTTTTTGCTCATCATCTGGAACAGATTGAGCTGGAACCGTATCATCAACACTCAAACTTAAAGGTTTTTTAACTAGTTCTGGGTAGTTTTCTTGCCAAAAGCTTTTTACCTTTTGATTTGCCATATTTACATCACGACGATACCAAGTCGCGTCAAACCCACAATAAGGACAAGAAATCCCTTTGCGATAAAGCATCTTATTAATAATTTCTGCAATCATCCAAACAGGGAATACGAGAAATAATGAGTCCATGCCCATCAACGGGTAACATGCCGTACTAATTGATACAGATAGTACAAGAATCTGAAAGAAATTATTCATAGAAAGGTTTTTAGAATACTTCATTTGCCTTGGAGCTGAACAAAGGGCACACAAAAAATTTCTCTGAGGGTTTTTAACTTTGTAAAAACGACCTGTCTGTAATGCGTTAACTTTATTCAATGAAATACCTCCGACGACTATTATATTAAACCACAGATCTGAATTCCGTGATATTGGGAAGAATTTTTCGTATTGACCAATATGCCCTCCAATAAAGGACCTCTGAGGTATCTGCATACCCCAGGGGCGAACAAAACGAAAAAATAGGTCATAAGAAGGCCTGCCGAGTTTAACATACGTTCTGCATCCATAGATCGGCCCCCTATGGAATAACCTATACATCGCAATACTCGTTCCAAAAAACTCTTTTCTAAATTCAAAGAGTTATATTGCTTGATTGTTATATTGTTTGATAAAATGACACTGTAATGGTGACACTATGCTTCTACGGGAAAATTTTGCTGGTGCCAGATAGGAATAAATGAACAAGAAAGAAACTAAAAACTCTCTCTCTAGAGGGCAAATTTCAATTTTCTTCTCAACTACAATTGTAGTCATGATTACATTTATTGCCTTCATCATTAATATCGGAATCTTCGTTAAGGCCAAAATTAATCTTCAAAATGCTACTGATGCTGCCGCTTATGCTGGGGCCTCAGTTCAAGCAAGACAGTTAACAAATATTGCTCACCTTAATTGGGAAATGAGAAATATCTATAAGCAGTGGATGTTTAAATACTACGTCTTAGGCAGCTTAAGTTTAGAGGCGATTCAAGGACCTCCTCCAGTTCCTCAATCTTGTAGAAGTAAATTAACTGCATCTACAGACTTCACCATGAGTTGCTACGGAATAGCTCAAGCGGCCATAGATAGATATAACTTCCCATCAACTTGTATCGACTTCGCTAACACAGGTGGCGTAGGTATGTGCACGAGATATGTTGTCCCAGGTCTTCCCAGATTTGAAGCCTCAAATATTTTAGGAATGGATGAGACTACAAATGCGTTTATCGATTCTATTGTCTCTGAGAAATCAAAAGATTGCTCTAAGAGATCTCAAATGAATTTCTATACCGCTAACACTTGGGCATATAATGTTAATGGAGCTACTGGCTCTGTAGATAATATTACTGACGATGCTCCACAGATTGCAGCAGATCAAATGGGTGCCTTTCCTCAGGCTTTTGAAATTGGTTTGCGAATTAGAAACCTAGAAGCACAAGTTAATACACCTCCCATGCAAGGGGTATGTATTACTCCTGGAGAAGGAGTAAACTGCTCTCAGCCGGTGAATCAACTGTCCAGAGTTTCATCTGAGAGAACTCTAAAAGCTTTTCAATCTGGGTGGAGAAATATTGGAAAAAATGAAAATAGTTATATGAAGAATACCTTTACTATAACAGAGGTACCACCTAGAACAGATGATAGTCTTAATACTTTAGTTTCCCTAAGTACACTTCTTATTCCAGAGGGAAGTCCAGCAAAAAATAAATACTATCTAGATTTAAAAATAATGCCTATTAACTACGCTGTTTTTTATACATCGTTTATTACAACAAAAAATGATGATGGAATAAACGTAGATGGAGCTGCGAACCCAGTTGCCTCTGAAGGCCAATGTGACGCAACTAAAGTAGGACTTCCTGTTCCAGGCTATCCTATAGGCTTTGCAAAGAATCCAGATTACTTAACTTATTATGCAGTCGAGGGTAAATCAAAGTTCATCGGCATGTTTAATCCCTTTAGTAACGATATTGTCCTGACTGCCTATGCCGCTGCCAAGCCATTCGGAGGCCGCGTTGGTCCCATGTTATTTAATGTCACAGACCCAACAATTATTACATCCAGACAAAATAAAAGATCTTCCCCATATATAGCCGCTCTCAAAACAGAAACGTTCTTAAGTACTTTTGGAGATGCAGTAACTGAAGGCGTCTATAAGCCTGGTATGCCAGTACCTATAAATATTGGTTCAGGTACTGATCAGTTTTGGCTACGTGATGCCAATAACCCAGTCGGTGGTAATATCACAGGTAATGAGATCACTTTTGGAATGCCAAATCTACTCTATGACTACCCTGATGAGTCCAATATTTTTGATTCATTATCCTATTATGCTGAGCAGGGTGATGTTGAGCTGATTGCCTACGGTGGTGTGGGTAATCCTCCTCCTAAATCAGGTTTATATAATATAGATATGTTTAATAAGTTCAAGGCTCTCTTACCTCAAAATCCAGATCAAACACTAAGCCCAGAAATAATTGCAAATGGAATTTTACTTGCTAAGGCGCCAACACTTTATGATGCTCATAATTATCTCGTGCCAACACCTGCCTCTCTTAACCAAACAGTTGGAAATGAAGGCGAGGGAACTGACTCTTGGGGTCATATAGCGACACCAATGAACCGGACTATAAGCGCAGGAGGAAGAAACTTTGATATATATCCTCTAGAGATCTATGCTCCTCTAGTTGGTGGTGCAGATACCATATACGCCTCCACTGCTAATCTTTTAGCAGTACTAAAAGATTATATCGACAATCAATCCCCCGCACTGACCAAGTACGCTTCATCTATGAATCTTGTTGCTGCAGATATTTTTGAAAATAATAAATCTCGAGCAACAGGTCAAAATACTGGTGCCGGTGCTGCCAGGGCCATAAGTGACTTAACTGACATAGAATACGAGGCTATAAATATTGACCCAAGCGCTGCAGTTGCAGCCAAGCCAACCTGTTCAAGTATGACTGGAAAATTTTTGTACTTCTATTCAGGTAATGTAGACTTTCTTTCCTCATCTAGCCTGGCCGAATGTGATTCAAGTCTTCTTGAACTTATGGAAAGTAGATGGAATGAACCAAATAATACTGGTGACAACTATATATCTGAATATGCATTTCCCAAAGATATCGAAGATAAACTCTTCACTGCCTACAGACCAGTTGCTAATGGAGAGAATGAGAATACCTTATCAGGAAAGACTGAATTAATGATCAGAAATTTTTACTCGACTAAATTTATTCCTTTAAACTCTATCTCTAGTACTGGAAGCGCATTTTACAGAAGAAGTAATACAATGATGAGGTACTCAGAAGGTGCACCTGCGGCAACAGATCCAGAAATCACAGGTGGCCAACTTAAAAACCCCTTAAATTTAGAAGGTTCCTCTATTGATTTGAATAAAATTAAGCATTAAAATGATACTATTGATTGAAAATATTTAATTCTTTATATTATAATAAAGGAATTGATTTAAATGATTAAACTACTAACAAGGATAACAAGAGTGGCTAAGAAAAAAATGGCTAAGAAAGCTACAAAAAAGAAAGTTGCTAAAAAGGTTACAAAAAAGAAAGTTGCTAAGAAAGCGACAAAAAAGAAAGTAGTTAAAAAAGCTACGAAAAAGAAAGTTGCTAAGAAAGCTACCAAGAAGAAAGTTGCTAAGAAAGCTACGAAGAAAGCTACGAAAAAGAAAGTAGCTAAAAAAGTGACTAAAAAGAAAGTCGCTAAGAAAGTCGCTAAGAAAGTAGTAAAGAAAAAAGCAGTGAATAAAAAAGTTGAGCCAGTAGTTGAAAAACTTGCTCCAGCAGTTGCATCTTCTTCCCCATTCAAAGAAACAGTTAATGACACACCGCCAGAAGTTACACCAGATACTTCAAGTCCAGGTAGTGTCGTTGAACCAAGTCATATGCTAACAGACGAGTATAACCCAGATGATGAGCACGAGCCTAATGCGTTCGGTTACGGCTGGAGTTATGATGAAGGCTTAGACTCTCCAGAAGAGCTTGATAGCCGACCAGACCCTCTTGATGAGGACTCAGAGTATGCCAAGGGCAAAGCAGTTGGCTTTGATTTAGAAAAAGCCTCTGATGATGATGACGATATGTATTAGAAAAGAGTGGCCAATGGGCCGCTTTTTTTTGTATTAAAATAGAATGAAATTAGATCTCTACTATTATGAACAATGTCCCTTTTGCCAAATGGTACTTAGGAAAATCAAGTCCCTCGAATTACAAAGTAAAATTCAATTTAAAAATACTTTAGAAGACTCTACCCACAGAGACTTTCATATGAAGAGTACTGGTCGTTCAACAGTTCCATGTTTATACATTGATGATAAGCCGATGTTTGAATCTTCGGAAATCATGAATTGGTTAGAAGAGAATCATACTAAAATATAAGGAATAGCTTTGGAAGTACGAGACCCCGTTCACGGCTCAATTAAGATTTTAGATGAAGAAATCTCAATAATTGAAGCACCTTTTTTTCAACGTTTACGAAATATAAAACAACTCGGTTTTTCTGAGTATGTTTTTCCTGGTGCGACACACACCAGATACCTGCACTCAATTGGAGTCATGGATGTTTCAAATAAGGTTTTTGATCAAGTCTTTAAGCATATAGAAGAAGACGTTGATATTGCCAGACTAAGAGAGACCGTAAGACTAGGATGCTTGCTTCATGATATAGGTCACGCTCCACTAAGTCATACCACTGAATTTGTTATGCCAATGGTATCGGAGTTAGGGCTATCGGCCAACTTCATGCCCTCTAAAGACAGACAAGCAACTCACGAAGATTATACTATAAAGTCTATTGTTGATTCGAGCTTCACTCAATCATTCAAGGCGGTAACAGCTAAATTTGGAGTCACACCAGAGCAAGTGGCAGAATTAATTATAGGCGAAACAAATACTCCTGAATATTTTACTCATAAAGGAATCAATTACTTTCCACTAATGCATCAACTTGTATCCGGGGAAATGGATTGCGACAGAATGGATTACCTTTTACGAGATAGTTACTTCTGTGGAGTAAGTTATGGGAAATTTGACCTTGATTGGATTGTAGACAATCTAAGAAGTTGTACTGTTGAAGGAAAGGCTTATCTTGGAATTTCAGAGCGAGCGATTGCGACTTTCGATGACTTCTTGCTTTGCCGTTTTCACATGTTTCTCATGGTCTACTTTCACTATAAGTCAGTTTGTTTAGAAAAAATGCTAGAGCGTTACTTTACGAACTCACCCTCTGAGTATTCGATTCCATCGAATATTGAAGACTACCTAGAGCATGACGATCACTTTTTAATGAAAGTCCTACGTAGTAGTGATGACGAGTGGGCGAAAAAGATAGTGGCAAACTCTATTCCAGCAAAGATCTTTGAAACTTTTGGACATGATCAAGATGCCCAAATGAATAGCCTACAAGAATATATGACAGCTCAGAATATCGATTTCATTAAGTGCTCAACTATGGGTCGCTTATCGAAGTATTACTCTGCCAACGATGAAACTGATAACAAATATCCACTAAAAGTTATTAGAGAGTCGAGTATTGAAAATAAAATTCTAAAAATCAGAAATATCAATGAAGCCACTGACCTTTATGAAAAGTTTAGTCGCTCTCACTCTGTTAACAGAATTCATTGTGAGTATGGACAACTTTCATCAGACCAACAGAAGGAAATAATCAAAATTATTCAATCATAATATGAACAAATTCATTGGATATGGAATATTACTTTTAATCTATCTAGGCCTATCTAAGAGTCTATCTCCTTCTGAGCTTGGTATCAGCTATATCAATAGTAAGGAAAGTTTAAGTAAACTTATAAATGGGGCCCCATCAACAGTCATTTTAACTGATATCCACTCAATCGGATTTCTCATTAAAACCTACTACCATAAATATAAAGTCGTTCATGGCTTTCAATCTTACGAAGAAATAATTGTCAGAACTTCAAAACAATACTCTGACAGCATAAAAGACTACTTAGGTATGTCGATTTTCAGACGATATCCTGACGGCAGAGAAACATATACGCCTCTACCACCAGGTTCTATATTTATTGGGAACCTGAGTTTTGGAAAATGGTTAAGACATAACTCTGGAGATAAGATTTGGCGTTTTTTTAGAGTTTACAGACAAATTCCAACATTTCTTGGCTGGCTCGATTTTCAACCAACAAAAGAGCTGCATGACATGATTCTCATTTATGAAAAAGAAAACAAACCCCTTCACGGTCTTAACAACGAATTTGGACTTCTTGGGTCTATTACGAAGAAAAAATATACTCCATATTATGAAAGACAAAAACCGCAACAAATTGAAATTGATCGTTTTCTAAAAAACTACTTAAAAGAAAACTTTATAAAATAGGCTTTATATGAACGAAATATTTGATAAGTTACTCATTAGGATTCTCTTCACCATTTTTATTTGTGTTGCACTTCTTTTATATAAATATGCTCACTTAATTTTTTATCCCTCGAGTAAGAAGCAAGTTTTCAGAAGAATTTATCCTTCAGAGAACTATGTTGATACCATGCACTTTTTCTCTCGCTTAATTGGAGTCTCTATAATTTTCTCTTCTTTAGAGTTTAATGAGTATATAGGAATATCCATAAGTGCTTTTCACTTTTTTGTCTGGAGCATTATAGGCTTCACTTTCTATTTAGTTTCAATTTATATTATGGAAAATATAATCTTTTCTAACTTTGAATATAAAGATGAAGTTCTACAAAAGAAAAATCCTGCTTACGGTATTATTAGTTTCGTGAACGCCATTTGTCTTGCTTTTATTATCAAGGCGGTATTCAAAGAGTCTGAGAATTCCATTGTTATCCTTGTAATCTTATGGCTATTTTCTCTAGTTCTTTATGGAATAAGTACTAAGTTCTTTAAGTATATTTGTACAATTCACTTTGATAGTCTAATGATACAAAAAAACATTGGACTGGGCCTTGCTTACTCTGGATTCTTATTTGGTAACATGGTGCTTTTAAGGTCCGTATTTTCTCATGAACACCTTCAAATTCAATCTTATCTTATACTTGTTGTTCTTAAGACTCTTCTCGTCATACTTATAATGCCGTTGTTTAGAGCTGGTATTCACTACGTATTCAAGATAGAAGCAAAAGAAAATCAAGAACTTGATCAAGATGAATCAACTAAGCACTTAGGTCAAGGTATCTATATTGCTTCTGTATACCTGACTACAGCGCTCCTAACGTCAATTATTGTTAGTCAGATACATTTTGGTACAATTTACCCATTCTTCTAAATCAAATATCAAGACGATATAATATAAGTGATGCCTAATTGAGGCGAGGATTTATATTATGGTCATGACAACAGCGAAACAGATGGAAAATGAACTCTTTGATTTAAAGAGAGAAGTTAAGAAACTACGAGAGCATGTTAAGTTTCTTGAATCTAGTTTTAATGAATCTCTAACAATTGAAAAACATCACCTTATGCGCATTAAAAATGGTGACGAATTATCTGATGAGTATATCGTTAGAGGCTTGAGTTATATGGATCTTAGCCCAGAGAAGGCTTTTGAAATCTATAATGAAAAAGATATAGATTTTGTTCTATTAGATGTCTCTGTCGATGGATTTGATCCTTTTGCACCAATTCCAGAAACTAAAAAGATACCACTTGAGAGCCTTGAGCGTAATGTTCACCAAATTCCTGGACGTCACAAGCGAGTGCTTGTTATTTCAGAAGATGGAGTTCGATCAATTCAGGCATGTAAACTATTAAAGAAATTAGGCTATTATAATCTTAGTAATATTTCTGGTGGTTATAAATTCTGGCCAGGTTTTAGAGAAGCGGCCAACACTCAAAGTGATGACGACACTCAGCTCGCCTAGGTAATCAATTATATTATAGAAGTCTTATTTGTTCATCTTGACGAGATTGGATTTTGATATAGAGTTGATCCAACATGATAGCAATTCTATCCATCTCAACTTCACTGATATTTTTCAAGTACTCTTCTTCTAATTCAGATGAAGCCGCCAGGAGCGTAAACTTAAACATCTCACCAAACTCAGTTAAAGATACTACGAACTCTCTTCGATCTTTATCGGAAACTTTACGAACGATATAGTCCCTCTTCTCCAATTCATTTAGGTGACTTGTCATCGTCTGCTTTTTTAGGCCGCAGGCGAGACCAATCTCTTTAATAGAAACAGCGTGGTTTTCACAGATATACATTAGAATTTCTAGAAAGCTTGGACGAAGATCTAAAAAGCCATTTGACTGTAGCTTTGTATTAAGATCATTTGAATATATACGGTAAATCTTTTTGGAAAGACTCCCAATACGAGATAATTTTTTCATTGAAGAAATAGTACCATAATCGAACTAAATGAAAAGTTCTAGGAATCAAGCTTCTCTAAAGCAACTTCAAGCTCTTCTGGCAGCTGGACTCTTGCTTTTTGCCCCATTTTTAGAGCCTGATTATAGGGGTTTACAGTCTCAATTCCATCATACCAAAGCTTTATTCGTACAATATTGATTGTTTGCATATCACTAAGGCCCGGAGGACTAGCAAAGCTCAAACTTGAAAGCATGGATAAAATAATGACAACTGCAGACTTTTTAAACATTAAAACCACCTTTAGCTAGGGCCAATTGCCCGATACACAGTTAATGATGCAAGTACTTCGCCAGAGTTAGAATAAATTACGAGAATTACTTAAGCTTGTAGCGACACCGATACATATAGCAAAGGTGATTAAGCTTGATCCACCGTAACTCATAAGCGGTAACGGCAAACCTACAATGGGCATCAGCCCCATGACCATACACATATTTATAAATGTATGCCAAAAGAATATGGACATCACCCCTATCGCCAGGACGGAGTCGTAGAATCGAAGCACTGATCCAGATAGCCATATAAAGCGATACATTAAGATTAAGTAAAGCGAGACCAATACCATAGAGCCAAAAAATCCGTGCTCTTCGTTGAAAATAGAGAATACAAAGTCAGTATGATTTTCTGGTAGGTAATTTAGTGATGCTTGTGAAGAATTTTTAAAACCTTTTCCTAAAAATCTTCCAGAGCCAATAGCAATCTGTGATTGAATGGCATTATAACCAGAGCCTTTCGCATCTGCCTGAGGATCAATAAAGGTCAAGATTCGTTTCTTTTGATATTCCTTCAAACCAAAGTTATACATCAATAAGCCTGAAACAATTCCAATCAAACTAATGACACCGATCGTTTTCCAACTCAACCTTTTATAAAATGCGACAACAAGAAAAATAAGGATGAGCAAGAGCCCAGTCCCTAAGTCTGGTTGTAAAACGATAAGTACAGTCGGAATCATTGTCATAATAAAAGGCACGAGTAAGTCTCTTAAAAAAAGCATCTTCTCTGGTCTATTCCGGGAAAAGTATCTTGCAAGTGCAAGTGCCAAGGATATTTTCATAAACTCAGATGGCTGAATACGAAAACCTCCCAAAACAAGCCAACGTTGCGCGCCCATTCCCTTTTCTCCCATAACTAAGACGAGAATGAGTAAAAATACATTTGCACAATAAACCCAATACGAAAGTCTAAGTAGAGTTTTTGGTGGGAACAGACTTACAATGACAACAATGACGTTTGCCATTAGGAACCACATCATTTGTGATTTATAAAGATTTTGCATACTGAGAGATGAATGCGCGTGAGTCGCTGAATATAAATTAAGTATCCCAAGAAAGAAAATAGCGTACATACTTCCTAAGAAGCTATAATCAAACTTTTTGAGATAATTTAAGAGTTGATCCTTCAATATTTTTCTCCAACAAACTAATCTTCAGTAGATTCAGTTTCAACTGCCAGGGCTTCAGCCTCAGCCTTCGCCTTTTTTTGCTCACGGGCACGCTTTCTTGCAAGTCCACTTAACTGAGCTTTTTCTTTTGCTACATTCTTTTCATATTTCTTAGGCAAATATTTTTTCATATACTTATTCACGACTTTCTCTACAACGGGAGCAGCTGCTGAGGATCCACCACAGCCGTGCTCGATTAAAGCTGCAACTGCAATTTGAGGATTATCAAAAGGAGCAAAGCCTACAAAAACTCCATGATGCCTAAATTTGTATTCTTTCTCAGAACACTTTGCATACAATTGTTCTTCATTTTGCGCCTTAACAACTTGTGATGTCCCCGTCTTACCGGCCATCTGATTTCCAAGTCCTCTTCTCCACCACGCCGTTCCTCTCGGTTCGTTAACAACTTTATAGAGCCCTTGATGGATGGCATTCCAAGTACTGTCCTTTAAATCGATTTCGTTAAGTAGTTCAGGCTCAAAAGTCTTAATTGCTTTACCCTGATTATCTAGAATTTCTTTTACGATATAAGGCTTAAAGAGTTTTCCTTTCGTTGCAATCGCCGCATAAGCATTCGCTAGCTGTAAGGTGGAAGATAGAATGTATGACTGGCCAATTGCACAAGAGAGAGTCTCTCCTTGTTGCCATATTTCACCTCTCGTCTTTCTTTTCCATTCTTTTGTGGGAATGAGTCCTGAAACTTCACGAGGAAGTTGAATTCCTGTTTTCTTTCCAAAGCCAAACATTGTGGCGTATTTTGCCAAGACATCGATATCCATTTCTGCTGCAACTTTGTAAAAATATATATTACATGAATGTTTTAGAGCTTCTGTGATTTCAACTTTTTTAGTTCCATATCTTTTCCATGACCTGTAAACTCTTCGACCAAACTTGAATGATCCGTGACAACGCCTCTGGCTATTAACATCAATGATTCCCGTTTCAAGTGCAGCTATGGCCGTAAAAGGTTTAAAAGTTGAACCGGGAGAAAAGTGATTTTGAATACTTCTATCGCCCATTGGTTTTTCAGGGTTGTTAATTAATGATGACCAGTACTCAGAAGTTAAACCTCTGGAAAATTTTGACGGATCAAACGCAGGAGTAGAAATCATTGCCAGAACCTCTCCAGTCCTAACGTCAATTGCCACAAGACTTCCTGACTTTCCCTTCAACGCCTCATAGGCTACATTCTGTAAATCTCTATCTAGAGTCAAGCGAAGGTTATCCCCAGGCTTAGGAGGCTCATTCTTAATCCCTTTAAATAAATTATCGGTATTAATATATTTCTTTTTTCTTCCTAAGGCATCCACTTCAACAAACTCAAGGCCATTACTTCCCCTAAGGTTTTTGTCCATGATCTCTTCGAGTCCAAATTGGCCAATGAAGTCCCCCAGAGCATATTCAACATTATCTCTATTCTTAAATTTTGGTAACTGATCTTGAGATATCTCTGAGATATAACCAAGAGCATGAGCGCCGACATCTTTATCCACATATTCTCGACTAATAAAAGTTTCAACACTTATTCCAGGTAATGATGAGTTTTCTGTTTCTATGTTTGCGACCTCTGCCAAAGATAAGTTCTTTTTAATAATGATAGGTCTGTATTTTGCTTGCGAAGAATTCTTTTTAATTATTTTTCTTATTAAGACTTCGTCCATCCCCAAGATTTCACTTAGTCTTTTAATTGTTTTCTTTTTATCCAGTAAAAATTGTCTTGTTAGAACGGCGTCTAGCCGAGGAATATTATCCACAAGTAATTGTTTATTACGGCTGTAAACCATTCCTCTTGGGGCCCTAACAATTTCTTGTCTTAGTCGGTTTTGGATTGAGAACTTTTGATATAACTCCCCTTTATAGATCTGTAGATACCAAAGGCGAATAAAGACAATAACAAAACAGAACGTAATGATATTTGCAACCTGTAAGCCTCGAGGCTTATGAATTTTGATGAGTTCCTCATCTCCAAACATTAGTATCCTGCCCCAGCATTTAGCTTTTTAACTTTCCAAAAGCGATCCATAAGCATGAAGAAATGGTGTGAAATAAGTGAAAGGAATATACTTTCTGGTATGTACTGCCAAAAAGTTGGTAAGAAATTAGAAAAGTCAGTTAGCTTGATTGAGAGGATCATCGCAACAAGGAAGAACCATGCCAACTGAAATATCTGTACGACTATAATGGTACCTATGGCAGTTGAAAAATTTAAAAGATCCTTCACATAACGAACTGACACGGAGATTATAATTCCCGCAAATGCTCCTGTGGCCCAGCCTTCAATTGAAAAGGCTGAGTGGATATACTGAAAGGCCAAGATTAAAAAAGGAAGTACAGGATCATCCAGTTTAAAGGCCAAAAATAAAACGATCAAAACATTAAAAGCCGGCTTAAAGTCAGTAAAACCAAGGCTTGGCAAAATAGCGGAAGAAAAAATCTCCAGAATAATTAAAAGGACTGTAGTCTTAAAAAATCCCACCATAATGTCTTGTATAGAGTATTTCATATTTGTTCACCAGTTTCTGTCTGCCTTCCCACAGATAATTCTTGGGACGAAGTGTCTTCAAGCAAAATGACAACTTCTTCTAAGCGATGAAAGTCCACAGAAGGAGTGACTTCAATCTTCTGAGTGATTCCATAGTTTTCTTTATCTATTTTTGTAATTCGTCCAATCATAATACCCTTAGGATAGATTTCACCCAAACCAGCAGTTACAACTTCATCTCCAATCTCAAGAGTTTCTGTTCTACTTACATACTTTAATTGGCAGGTAAACCCAGAGTGTCCCTCTACAATTCCGTGTGTTCGCGTACTTGAAACAATTCCATCCACTCGATTGTTTTGATCTAATACTGTCAGGATATCAGCGTAGTTATCGCTTAATCGATAAACGTAGCCAACAAGTCCAGTCATAGTAATAACTGGAGACATTAACTTGAGTCCGTGAGCCTCACCCTTATTAATTCGTAGTACTTTAAACTCATTAGATGAGTCCCAACTTACGACCTGGGCCAAAACTTTTTTTCTAGGAATTTCACGTCCAAAATCCATCAATTTTTTTAAACGCTCATTCTCTTTTTTAACCTCTTTTAAAACAAAGATATTGTTGTTTAGTTTATCAATGGTTTTTCTTAGGGTTTCATTCTCTTTACTGGTGTTTATGATATTTATATAGTGCTCAAAGGTATAGTTAACCTTTTCTTTTAATGATGTAGAACCTCTTTGAATTGGTGCCATGGTTTCAATCATCATTTTTTGAAATATAGAGATGTCAGTGACCTTATAATTATGAAAAGTAATCCCCACAACTGAAACTAATCCAACTATAACATTATTTAGTAATTTCCAACGTGATGAATCAAAGTTGAGGTTTCTCACTCCACTTCCTTTTGGTTCTATTTAGTTTAGAATAGATTAACTAATACAAGCCTCTCTGCCAATAATTAAAGCTCTTTGCTGCGCTGAGTTCAATTGACTTTCAAGAAATTCATTATAGAATTTTAGGACTATATTTTAACTATCAAGCTTAAAGGAAGAAGCATGTCTAATATTTCAAAAAAATTTAGCTCTTATGTCATCTCATTTTTAATGGGACTTATTATTATCGCCTTCGTACTTACTGGATTCCAAGGATTCAGTTCTAATACAGGTGAGGTTGCTACTGTTGACGGTACCCCAATTAACACTAAAGAGTTCAATCAGGCGGTAGATCAGCAAATTCAACAATTCTCCCAGTTTAGTAAAGGAAAAAGTCTGACTCAAAAGCAGATTAGAGACTTTAGAATTCGAGAAAGAGTACTAGATCAACTAATTAATCAGAAACACTTTTTAAACTTCGCAACAAAGCTACAATTTGATGGCGGAAAAGAAGCGGTAAAAGGTGAGATCAAAGACCTTCCCTACTTTCAAACTGGAGGACAGTTTGATGTTAATAAGTATAAATTACTACTTAGTTCAAATAGAGTTACACCGGCAGAATTTGAAGGCCAAATTGTTGATCAAGTAAAGACTCAAAAGCTTGGACAACTTTTAGAGTCTATGAGAGATTCTCAGAAAAAAATCAACTCACAGTACAAGTTAGAAAACACTAAATCTCAGATCAACTACGCTCTTGTGAGTAAGAATGAAATGAGGCAAAACTTAGCTGTTTCAAAGCAAGATATTTCTAACTTCGTATCAAATGAAAAGAATACACAGTTGATCGAGTCTTTATATAAAACTTATGAAGCACAAGCATCGATTAAGAAAGAAAAAGTTAAGCCATTGGCTTCAATGAAGTCTGAGCTTGCTAAAGAGCATATTCAAAGAACAAAAACAAAAGAGCTTACAGAGTTTAATGAGAAGTTAAAAACTGATCTACAGACTGCATTCAGTGAAAATAAATTTTCAAAAGTTCGTAGTCTTGAGAAAAAGTATAACTTTGAATTTACAAGAAAATTTGAGCTACCACTGAGTAGCTTGAAAATTAAATCAGTATCCCTTAAAGAAGATGAGGTACTTGCTTTATTCAATTCAAAGGATACAGGAACTGTTCACATGACAGAGACTGATACTCACTTCGTTATTTTAAGAGCAGCTAAGTTTATGGACTCAAAGACACCTAATACTGAAGAAACAAAAAAACTGTTAGAATCTTCTCGAAGACAACTTTCAGGATTAATTAATAATTCAGTGATCCAACTACAGCAAACTGGAAGTAAAGTGACTACCGCTGCGAACCTATTTTTATAAGTAGATTTTCTATAAGACATCATGTATCTAAGGGTAGATTAAATCTACCCTTTTTTTATGGAGTAAGCAGATGGCAGACAAATCCGCCAAATGGGACATGAATTCAAACGGAAAGTATTATGTTGATGATCAATGTATTGCTTGTGATGCGTGTTGCGTTGAAGCTCCTGATTTTTTTCTTATGAACGATGAAGATGGACATGCTTATGTAGGTAAACAGCCTCAAACTGAGCAAGAGCTCGAGGACTGTGAAAATGCCCTTGCGGCCTGTCCTGTAGCTGCTATAGGCGATGACGGATCGGATCAATAAATATCTTTTATTGGTTGTAACTCTTTCTAATTATTTAATTTTTCCGTGACAATATTTGACTTAATCTATAGGTTATCAGCACAAGATTGATTACTGAGGAGAGAGAATGCAAACAATAAATATTGATTCTATTAAAGTTGATAATCATTACCTGAGACTTGATACAAATGTAGATAAGCTAATGAAGAGTATCGAGACAGTAGGTCTTATTCACCCCTTAGTTATTAATGAAAATGATGAACTCATTTCTGGCGGTAGAAGATACTCAGCATTAAAAGAAATGGGAGAAGTAGATATTCCCATTATTCGTGTAAGTAAAAATAACTTAGAGCAAGAGCTTATTTCTATAGATGAGAACCTAGTTCGAAAAGATCTCAATAAAATTGAAATTGAAAAATGCCTAAGCCGTGGACGAGAAATATATGAAGAACTATTTCCGGATGCTGTTAAATTCTCAGAAGAGGATTTAACAACTCCAGCTCAAAATGAACTACAAGTTGAAATGCCTAATGAAAAAAGATCATTTATAGACCTTACTTCTGAAAAAACAGGTCTCTCTAAAAAAGTAATAAAGTCTGCCATTGAAAGAGAAGAGAAGTCTTCAGAAATAGTTAAAAAATTGAGAGAATTAGGCTCTCTTAATGCAACTCAAGCAAATGAATTAATAAAACTAAGTAAAGACGAGCAAGAAACATTAGCTCCTGTAGTTGAAGGAAAGTCTGCCAAGGAAATTAAAGGTCTTGTTAAGAGCATCAATCAAAAAGGATTTGACACTGCTTTAGAGGAGTATACTAATACACCTCATCTTCCTAAAGAATATACCGGTCTTCAAACACTATTAGGTCGAACAAATAAAGTTATGGCCAAAATTTTAATCGAAGAGATTCACACACAAAGTGACGAAATACATAGTATCTTAGAACAAATCAATACTCTTCGTATCAGCTTAGACCAGTTTTTAGTTCTTCATACATCTCAAGGCCAAGTTACTAATCAAGTATCAGATGAAGATTATAACGATGTTATCAGCGAAGCAATAACTTCTCTTGATAGAAGTTCAGATTCTCCCACGATGGAAGAAAGTTAAAGTATGAACACGTCTGACAATTCAAACTACTTTCAAGTTGAATCAAAACTTTCATGGGATGAATACTTCATGTTGCAGGCGATGATGGCCAGCTTTAAGTCAAAAGATCCTGCGACAAAAGTAGGCTCTGTTTTTGTTGATCAAAATAATCGTCAGCTTACTATGGGATACAACGGTTTTATTTCTGGTATTGATGAAACAAAACTTCCTTGGGGTAAGGACAAGTCACAACCCCTTGAGCATCAAAAGTATGGATATGTAGTTCACTCTGAAGCCAATGCCATCCTTCACTCGCCAAGAAATTTAGGTGGCTCAAAATGCTATGTAACCCTGTTTCCTTGCCATGAATGTGCCAAACTTCTTGCTAGTGTTAAAGTCAGTGAAGTAATCTTTTTATCTGATAAGCATAAAGAAACTGAATCAAATACGATTGCAAAACGCATTTTTGATCTTGCGGGAATTAAGTACAAGCAACTGACCCCTTCAAAGGAATTAATTCAAAGCTTAAATGATCACTTACTTAACTTAACAAATATTCTATAAAGCACTTTTCAATTTTAAATCAAAAAAAGGGCCTCTAAAAGAGGCCCCTATAAAGTGAGAACAACTTACTTAATTATCTCTTAATATTTAATACTTCTGTTAACATTTGATCTGCAGTTGTAATCGTTTTTGTATTTGCTTGGAAGTTTCTTTGAGCATTCATTAAGTTGATAAATTCGTCTGCGATATCAACGTTTGAAAGTTCAATTGACTTAGAAAGAACGTTCCCTCTTCCGTCTAGTCCAGGCTTACCAACAGCTGCTTGTCCTGATTTTCTTGTTTCTTTAAAGAGGTTTCTTCCCATTTTGAATAAGCCTTCGTTGTTTTCAAACTTAGCTATTCCTAACTGGGCAACATCTTTTAAGACACCATTATCATATGCTGCTGTTAAGACACCTTCATCGTTAAATGATAGTGATGAGAGTGTTGCAGCAGAAGCACCATCTTGTGTATTTCTAGACATTGAAGATCTTGATCCGAACTGAGTGATTGCCTCGTCACCAGAACCACCTTCTGATAATGTTTTTCCAAAATCAAACTCAATCGCTTGTCCTGGAGCTGCACCTTTATTAAAGTTGAATGCACTTAATTCAGGAGTATCTGTTTGTAACTTACCGTTAGCATCAAACTGTAGCTTCCCTTTTGCCATTTCAACCACCGTACCTGGTTGTCCACCAGCTGCATCCTCTCCAGGAACAGTCGCGTGATAATCCCACTGACCATCCACTGTTTTATTAAAGTACATAGTGATTAATCGTTGTGTACCAACATTATCATAAACAGTCATACTTGAATTAAAGTTAGATGTTTTCTCTGGATCATTAATATCAAATTGCATAGTATCAGCTCTAGAATCTAAATTCATTTTGATTCCAACTTTTGATGTAGGCATAGCTGGAATTGTTGTATTTCCAAGCTTAACTTCACCAAGTTTTTGGCTAATCTTACCTTCTTCATTTGCTTGGAAGCCCAGTACGACATTCCCATCACCGTTGATTAGTCTCCCATCTTTATTAAAGTGGAATGAACCATCTCGTGTAAATCCTCTTCCCTTGTCAGTTTGAACTGTGAAGAATCCGTTACCGTTTAAAGCAACATCAGTGATACTTTCCGTTCTGCTGATATTACCCTGAGTAAACTTAGGAGTAATATGCGCTAACTTTGTACCTGAACCAATCTGATCTCCACCATCAATACCTTTTAAAGATTTTGAAAGTTGATCTTGAAATTCTGCTCGTGAACCTTTGAAACCGAATGTTCCTGCATTTGCAATGTTATCACCGATAACACTCATACTACTACCAGCAGCATGTAAACCTGAAACACCAATGTTAAATGAAGATAGAATACCCATCGTTTTGTCCCTCCTAGACCTATTTGTCACTAAAGGTTGTACTGGCACTAAGGTCCAAGTACTTAAGGTTTCCGGAAAGGACCAACCTTGTTACCTCGTAACTAATTCAAATTAATTTATAAACATCGTCGAATCTATTTTTGTAAATACATTCTCCGACATACTGCTTTTATCAACAGCTGTAATAACTTTATTATTTTTCACATCAACAATATAAGCTGCTTTATCAGAAACAATTAGAGAGTTTTGACTCCCTTTTGCTTTAAGCTTACTCATAGCATCTTTAACTTTAGTATACTCTTCACCGTTAAAATCTATTTTGCGTTCAGACAACCTTTTTGCTGCATGTGTGCTCAATTCAATACCACCGTGTAAAGGTTTCTGTTCAACCTGACTATCGAGTAATTTTTTAAAGTCACTAACTTTTCCATCCTGAGGCAAACGATTAGAGACATCGACCTGCTTATGAGCCGGTGTCTTCGTTACATTAGGAATGAGAATATTGTTAATGTTCTTACTCACTCAGTGTTTCCTTATTCGTCGTATACATTTGTTATTCCGGTAGTTGGAGCTTGTTGTTTATAAGCATTTCTACCGTTATTCGCATTAATCTTATTTAAGTTTACTTTAGCTTGTGCACTTTGCGCAAGGGGTAAATTTGTCGCTGCATTATTTTCCGCAGCTCCACTCACGCTTCTATCAAAGTTTTGCATTTGTCTTAACTTTGCTTGTGCTGCCGTTCCAACATCTGGAGCTGCTTTGCCACCTGATTTACCTGGCATGTGAAAACTATCAACATCTCTAAGAAAAACTTTTCGACCTTCTACAAGAAGAACTGTTTCTCCATTTTCAAAAAATACTGACTCAACTTTACCTATGGATTTTGTTTCAACAGGAATAGGCTCTGCCGATTCATCCCATGCCATAATTTTTGTCTTAAACTCACCGGCAATTGAAACAGAATTATCTAATTGCATACCATCCCAAGTAACGTTTTGGTTACCTCGTCCAATATTTTCCTTCCACATTTCACCAACCATATTATTTTTTGAATCAAAGATTCTAATCATAACTTTATCAGCTGGTTTTTCTAAGTTAAATAATATATCAGCTTCTGTTCCATCACCTTCAAACTTTAATGATGCACCGGTTGTTACAACTTCTTTACCTAAGAAACTTGCACCGTAGAACTGTGTTTCTGTATTTTTATTTTTAGAAAGACCGTCAAATTTTGAATTTAAATTTGTAAGTTGTTCTAATTGTGAGAACTGCGCAAGCTCAGCTGCAATCTTATCTTGTTTCATCGGATCCATTGGATCTTGATTCTCTAGTTGCACTGTGAGTAATTTTAAAAACTCATCCTTACCCATTTTGTTATGACTTTTTCCATCAACAAAGAGATTATTCTTCTCTTTGTATCCAGATAACTTATGCATTAGATTTTCTTTTTGTCGGTCGGTAATATTATTTGGGTCTGGTGCCTTGGCCCTATCTCGTGGCGCCATCTGTACATTATTAAATGCATTTGGTGGTCCATTAACAGGTTTTCCCATTCCAGGCATTAGGCAGCTTCCTTATCTTGGTAGTAATTCCAAAGTTCTTGTCTTTTGCTTGATTCTTCTTGTCTCTGGCCAGACTGTGATTGGTGTTGACCATTACGAGCTTGTCCACCAGTACCTTGCCTTGAAGATTCGTTTTGTGCAAAACTTTGATTGTTTGAAGTTGACGCTCCATCAAGTTTCATTTCTTTGATATTTAAACCTGATTGTTGAAGTGTCTGTAAGAGGTCACCCTGATTTTGATTGAAGAACTTTGCCCCTTCAACAGAGTTAGTATTGATTCCAATATTTAAATGATTATTTGCTGCTTTTTGAACAAAGAGATCAACTTGTCCAAGATCTCTGTGTTGAAAAGACATTGAAACTTCTTTCTGATTCGCGGCTGTTGATCTCAAAACATAATTTTGAATCTGATTAATGACATCATCAATCTTATTTGTATTAGTAAGCGTACTTATATCAAGAACTTTACTTTGTTGTGTATTTGCTTGAAGTATACTTTTACTTTTCATGTTTGCTAGATTCTCAGGTTGAGAATTTGAATCTTGCTCCATATTTTGTCCAAGCATAATATCCTGAAGAGTAACCTCTTTAGTTGGTGCTTTCGTTACGCCTGGTATTGTTTGTTCCACTTTTTGTGCAAACATAGAATCGCTAACAGGCTTATAAGCTTTTTTTCCAGCATTTCTTTTCATTGCCGGACTCTGAGTTTCCATAAATTCATTTAACTTTAATAATTTATTTCCACTTTCAGAAGGATTACTTGCAATTTGATCTTTCATTGCCTGTCGTAATGCCAATACACTATCGCTATCTTGAACTTGTGAACTTAAACCTTGGTCGACTTGCATTCCAACTTGAGAAGTAACTTGTTTACTTGTCATTGGTTTTTGCGTCAACACATCTAACATGTTTTGTATTTGTTGTTTTCCTACAAGTTGGCCTGAAACTATTTCTTCCGATGTATTCTGAACTTGTGGATTACCTTGAATAATATTTTTAATTTCACTGGCTTCAGTACTTGGCATTTGCTGTGGTACCTGAACTTCTTGTCCAGGAGTAGCACCTTCGCTCTTCAGATTCTTTGCTAAAATATTTTGATTTATTTGATTTAACTGATCCTTATTGCCTTCAACACTCTCTTCAAACTCACCACCTTTAGCACTAAGCATTGCTATGATTTCATCTGTAGACTTGCCATCTTCCGATGCTGCAAGGATATGCTCAAAGCTCATTCCTTTAAGATGTCCACCCTCTTGAAGTAGTAGCAGTGCTTCTGGATCTAACTGTAACTGTGCACCAAGAACATCTAATACGTCACCAGAAGGCTTCTTGCCTTTTGTTTCAGTCTGAATATTTTGTGTGCCTAATAAATTCAATTTTTCTCCAGTTTAGTACTCTCAGTATATTATTTTTGCATATTTAGGTACTGCTTTTGAAGTCGGGCAGAAACTTCCTTCTCCATCAGGTTAAATATCTTAGATGCTTTTGCAGGATCGATTTGCTCAATTATCTTGATAGATATGGCGGAATCTTGTACTGAGAGCAGGTCTGCGGCCTTCTGAGGCTTCATATTTGATATAACACTCACTAACTGCTTAATACGCATTTGTTCAGTTCTCTTATTATCATCAATACACCCGATGATTTTGCTCTTCTGTAATTCGAGTTCTTCTATCTTCTTTAAAAGAGTATTTTCACTAATTTTGACTTGTTCTTCCCTCGTTATCAGTTCTTTTTCTGTAGATTGAAGTTTGTACTCTTTTTCTAAGATTTCATTAGTTAACTGTGTTAATGATTTTGTTTTTAGAATTTTTACTTTCTTCTTAATAGCTTCTTTTAACTTCTTATCAAAGTCTTCCTGAGTATAAACTTTTCCTTTTGTGAATCCATTAAATGAAGTTATCAATGTTAAAATCATTAAAATTACTTTCATTTATTATCTCCCATTATCATTCGCCAATTTTGATTTGCTTCTTCAATATCGTTGAACATTTTTTTCTCTAAGTTCTTTTTATATGCTTTCATATCTTTCTCTTTCATTTCGTCAATAAGTTTTACGTCGGCCCTAAAAGTTTTTAATTCTTCATACTTTTGCTGTACTTGCTCTTCTAATATTTCGATCTCTTTTTCAATACGACTAATATGTGCTTTTTTTCCTTCTAAGAAAAAGGGATGAAAACGAGCTTCTTGTCCACTCAGACCACCCTCGAGACCATGTTCTTGCGCTTCATATGCCTGATCAATTCCTTCATTATGCATAGCAATTTCATTTCTCCATCTCGTAATCAGTACTTGTAGACGTCCAATGGCCATTTTACATTGCTCTTCTTTGATTTTACGTATTTTTAATAAGGCAGCTAATTTAAATTTATAACCTTTCATAATTTAAAGTATCCTTATTGCTGAACGAAGCCGGGATCAACCTCTGTCTCACCCTTTCTTGCTATATCAACCATCGTATCGAAGGTATCATCTATGTTTGCAGCATCCTCAACTCTTTGTTGAGTTAGGTTTAACAAATCATTATTTATAACAATCGCCTTATCTACTCTCGGATTTGTTCCTTGAGCATAGGCACCAACATTTATTAAATCCTCTGCATCTTTGTACGCCGCCATTAAATCTCTTAAATGACCAGATACAATCATATGCTCTCTAGGTACAACTTTTGGCATGACTCTAGAGACTGATTCGAGAACATCGATTGCAGGGAAGTGGTTCCTTGCTGCAAGTTCTCTACTTAAAACAATATGTCCATCAGAGATTGCTCTTACTGCATCTGCAATAGGCTCATCCATATCTCCGCCTTCAACTAATACTGTATAAATACCAGTAATAGATCCAGAGTCTCTTTTTGTTCCTGCACGTTCCATTAATTTTGGAAGTTTTGCAAAGACACTCGGCCCGTAACCTTTTTGACCAGGTGGCTCACCAGAACTCATACCAATCTCTCTATTTGCCATAGCAAAACGAGTGATTGAATCCATCATTAAAATGACGTCATTTTGTTGATCTCTAAAGTATTCTGCAATTGTAGTTGCGGTATAAGCGGCCTTAGAACGAATTAATGGAGACTTATCAGAAGTTGCAACAACAACAACAGATCTCTTCATTCCCTCATCACCAAGATCACTCTCTATAAACTCTAGAACTTCACGCCCCCTCTCTCCAATGAGAGCAATCACGTTGATATCTGCATTTGTATTTTTTGCAATCATACCCATCAGGGTAGATTTACCGACACCAGAACCGGCCATAATTGCTAGCCGCTGTCCCTTACCTGCCGTTATAAAGGCATTGATCGCATTGACACCTGTATCAAGAGGCTGTCTTATAGGAGGTCGATCTAATGGATTCATAGGCTCACCAAAGATAGAACGCACTTCACCTGTAGTTATCTTTAATTCACCCTTACCATCAATAGGATTCCCCTGAAAGTCTACAACACGTCCCAATAGCTCAGGGCCAACTTTTAAAGTCGTAGTGAGTTCTTTTAAAAATATTTTTGTTTCAGAGTTGATTCCAGGAAGGTCATCATAAGGCATAACCTTACAACGTTCACCATTAATGCCTACAACTTCACCTAAACATGTATTTCCTGATTGAGTTTGAAACTCAACACAACACCCCATTACGGCGCGAGGAAGAATTGCTTCAAAAAGCATCCCATGACTTGAGATTATTTTACCAATATTTTGATAAGGAGTTCGTGACTCAAAGTCGCGATATATGGAACTGAGATCAAGTGGACTAGTGCTCATCAGTCTCCTTACCAAGTCCTACATTCATAAAGAGTTTATCAATAGTATTGAACTGTGCTTTAAGAGATCCATCAATCACCGTATTTTCCGACTCCAACTTGATGCCATTGTCACGCATATCATAGTCAACTTCAATTCTTGTATTTGTTAATTGTCCAACTCTTCTTTCAACAATTTTAACAATTTCTGGCATATAACCGAATGCTTCTTCGTTAACATGCAAGACAAGATTTACTTTTGAGTTTATCTCATGAATAAGCTTTTCTAGAAGTCTTGCTAAGTAATACTTTTCATCTACTTCTTTTAAAATTATCCATTTTGTTAAATTTTTAATCATTAAGTAAGCATCATCTTTAGATTTCTCTAGGATTTGAGAAATATCACCTTGAATCTCACTCATTTGTACGCCCATATCTTCAACATACTTTTGATACTCAACCTTAGCTTCACCGTAGGCTTGCTCTCTACCTTCAGCTAAACCTTTTTCAATACCTTCTTGGTAAGCTGCCTCTTTAATCTCCGCGATTCTTTTTTCTACTTCAGCTGCGACAACTATTTCATAGTCTTCATCTGCTTGACGATTTAGACCTCTATGATCCTTAACATATCCTGCCATCTCAAAAGCTGAGTTTCTTTCATAACTTCGCTCTTGTCGAATTCCATCTTCTGTCAGATTGTTTTTATGTTGTTCAGCACCTCGAAGAGATTTTAGCTCAAACTTCTCCGTAGGATCAATCGCCTTTGCTCCCTTATCAGGAACAAGCTGTCCGAAATTAAATGACTCAATCCCTAATACTGAGTTTTTAAGCACAGACATAGTATTCTCCTATAAAGTTATACGAATGATTCGCCTTCTCCACCTCTACTAATAACGGCCTTACCTTTAGCTTCAAGATCTTTAACTTGCTGAACAATTTCTTGTTGAGCTTTTTCAACATCTGAAAGCTTGCTTGGGCCCATCGCTTCTAAATCTTCAGAGAGTAATGTTGCTGCACGGTTAGACATATTATTGAATAGTTTCGTTTTAATTTCTTCAGTTGCTGTTTTAAGAGCAAGAGTAAGTTTAGTATTATCAACAACCTTAAGAAGTTCTTGAATACCTTTATCATCAACAAAAGAGATATCTTCGAAAACAAACATGAGTTTTCTAATTTCTTCAGCAAGTTCTGGATCTTTTTCTTCCACTCTTGCCATAACATTCTTCTCAGAATTTTTATCCATCATGTTTAACATATCCGCAATAGGCTCAACTCCACCAAGTTGTTGGGTATCGATAGAACCGAGTGTAGATAGCTCTGTCTTAAGAACATCATCAAGCTGAGCTATAAGCTCAGGGGATACAAAGTCTAGATTTGCAACTCTAAGAACAACCTCTGCTTGAAGTCCTTCTGGAAGCTTCTTTAATACATCGACTTTTCTCTCAGTTGTTAAGTGAGCAATTATAAGTGCAATTGTTTGTGGATGTTCATTAATTAAGAAGTTAGCTAATGTTCTTGTATCTACAAGCTCAAGTGACTCTAGTGTATTAGCTGTACCAACTTCTACAACCTGACCAAGTAATTGTCTTGCTCTATCTTCACCTAGTGTATCTAGAATAAAGTTTCGACCTTTATTTTCTGAAAAGAGTAGATCAGCATCCTCATTAAGTGCCGAATAAAATTCTTCTAGAACACGCTTAACCATCCAAATTGGAGACTTTGTTAAGATTGCCATTTGATTGATCAATCTTTTAACATCGTTATCCTTCATATGTTTAAATATGAGTCTAGATGGTGTTGGCCCTAAAGAACTCATTAGGATGGCCGACTTATCTAAGCCTGATAAGAGTGCATACTCTACATCTGGTTCTAAGGTTTTACTTGGTTCTGCCACAATACTCTCCTATTTACTTATGCAATTTCTTTATTTACGTCTGCTGCATGAATCATCTCATGAACGACTTGTGCAGCTTTAGCAGGATTTGATTCAACGAGATTTATAATCCTCTCCTTGATCATATTTCCTTCAATCTTCTCTGGGTTCATCTTATCTTCGATACTCGGAAGAGCATCTTCTAACCCTGGAAGTTTCTGATTCGCTTGAATCTTTTCTAGTTCTTCAATTGTCTTAGGTAAGAAATCTTCGATAGACTCAACAGTATTTTCTGTTACCCATTGAATAAATGGTCTTACAACAATGAAGAATAATAATGAGATAAGAACACCGATCATTAAATACTTTGTAAGGTTCTTAATGATTTCTCTGTTTTCTCGTTGTCTCAGGATGGCCTCTGCTTCAGATAAATCTTCCTTAGCAAATTCCATATTCTTAATAACTAAATTATCACCACGACTGGCACTGATACCAATTGAGCTTGAAACAATAGCCTGAAAGTTAGCAATCTCGGCCTCTGTCCATGGCTCATACTTTGTCATCGGAAGGTCATTCTCTCCCATAACAATTGCACCATCTTTATCTAGCACTGGAATTCTCTTACCATCTATCATTACCGCAACACTTATAGCTTTAATCTCAGCCGTCGGTTTCTTTGACTTAGTAATTGTTTTTGGAACATTATAATTCCGAGTTGTCAGAGACTTATCCACGTTATTACGTGTTTCAGGAATACCAGGCTGAGGTCTTTCCCCAGGAATATTAGATCTTGCTCCAGGAATACCTTGTGGCGATGGTCTTGATCCATTCAATGCTTGTTTGTTTGCAACTTCTGATACAACAGCTGAGTTTTCACCATCATAAGATGTCTTTGTTTGATATGATTCAGTAAAGTCCATTTTTACATTTACTTTCGCTATCACTCGTCCTTCACCAACAACTCTTTTTAGAATGCTTTCAACTTGGTTCTCATACTGACGATTCATCTTAGATTCAATGGCAAGTCGACTAGCTGTATGCTGGGCCATATCATCACCAATATTTTCAGTTAGTTTTTCACCTTTATCATCTATGATAACAACATTTTTATTTCTCATGCCATCAATACTTGCAGAAACTAAGCTCTGAATACCTTTGATTTCAGCTTTAGTTAAACTAAGGCCTCTCTCAATACTTAAAACAACCGACGCTCCAGGTGGTTTCTTCTCTGAAACAAATGGACTCGACTCTGGTAAAGATAAATGAACTCGCGCTCGTTTAATACCTCTAATATGTTTAATGGTTTTCATGAGCTCACCTTCAAGAGCTCTCTGTCTATTTATTTTTTGTACAAAACTTGTCGTTCCAAATGCCTGATTATCAAAAACTTCATAACCAACTGTTGAACTGAAATCAACACCTTTTTTGGCTATCTCTAGTCTCCATATATCAACCATATCTTCTGGTACGTAGATACTCTTACCGTCATCTCCCATTTGATAAGCAATTTTACCTTGCTCAAGAAGCTGACTAATTGTTGCAGCATCTTCTTTGGTTAAGTCAGTGTAAAGGAGCTTATATTGCGTTTTTGAAGCCCAGATAATTAATACGGTCATAACCATAACTATCGCACTTGCTATGGCAAATAAGCTGACTCTACGTCTACTATCTAATGACCTGTAGAATTCTACAAAGTTCTGTGTAATTTGATTTAAAAAGTCTTGCAAGAGAATCCTCCTGATTCAAAAGCCCATTTGTTCTTAATTATACCTGCATTTTCATTATTTCTTTATATGCATCTATTACTTTTAAACGAACCTGATTCATTTGTTTAAAAGCAATATCTGCTCTTTCAACAGCTAGTAAAGTTTCATGTAAATTCTTTGAATCTCCACTTGCTAACTTTTGCATTGATACGTTTGCATCTTGTTGTAAGTCATTAACCTTTGCAATTGAGGTTGCGAGAAAGTCACCAAAGCTAGCATTAGATCCAGAAGATTCATTAAGCTCAGGAAACTCACTTTTATGATTAAAGTTATTTCCAAGCTCGATCGACTTAGACCAATTACTTGTTTCATAATTTTTGAATGACTGACTCATTTGTCCAATATTATTAATGGCCATCAATTACCCCTATCTTCCAATCTCTAAGGCTTTTATCGCCATAGATTTAGTGACCTTTAAAGTCTTTAAGTTTGCTTCGTAAGCTCTCTGAGCTGTTAGAAGGTCTGCCATCTCTACCATTACATTTATATCTGGCATTGCTACATATCCGTCCTTGTTTGCATCGGGATGTGATGGATTGTATTTTAAAATTGGCGGCTTATCACTTGATATAACCTCCGTAGCATGCACAGTTTGTGCTTGGGCATCAATTTCACCTTCTAATATTTCTCCGAAGGACTCTCTTGCTGGTTCTGATCCAAAAACAACTTCTTTTCTACGATATGGTCCGCCTTCGGCCGTTCTAGTCGTTTGAGCATTAGCAATGTTTGAGTTTATAGCTTCAGTTCGCTTAAGGTTGGCCCTTAATCCACTTGCACTAATTCTCATACTTTTTAGCAAATCCATCTAAAACACCTCTATCTTTCTGCGCTTATCGTATACTTCATAAGCCCCATTTTCTTATTCATCATCTGAACAAGGGCATCATACATAATTTTGTTTTCGGCCATCAAAGCCATTTCTTCTTGTACATCTACAGTATTTCCATCTTCGCTAACAACTCCATTTGGATCCGCATACAACTCAGGTTGTAAATTATCAAATCCACCACTACCAACATTAAAATGTTTTTGATCATTAACTTTCATCGTTAAGTGTCCATCAACATCTAATGCTCTGGCCAAAGCGCTTTCAAAATCTAAACGTTTTGCTTTAAAGCCAGGTACCTGTGCGTTAGCTATGTTTGATGAAATAAGCTCTTGTCTCATCTCTCTAAACTTTGTCGCTGCAGCTAGTGCTTGTAATGTTTTATCGTTAACATCCATTTCGTTTCTTACCTTAGATTTACAAAGTAGTTATTACCTTCGCCTCTATACTCATTGATCTTATTTCTTAATGTTCTAATTGAGACACCAAGAATTTTTGCTGCTTGAGTTCTATTTTCAGAAGTATGAATAAGCGCCTTCTTAATGAGAAGTCTTTCCGCTTCTTTAAGAGACATAAGCTTTAATCCATCTTCATCAAGATCATTAGCAACTGTTTCAGCTTTCTTCTCACCAATTTCGATGGCATTTACATCTATTGTTGATCCCTCAGAATTAGCTAGAGTACTTTCAATAACAGACTTTAGTTCGGCAATATTATGTGCCCAGTAGAAGCTTGCAATTTTCTTTCTTGCTTCGTCAGTGAATTCAACACCTTCTCTATTATTAGTCGATGCATAGTCAGTTGCAAAGGCAGCTGCAAGCTCTTCAATGTCACTTCCTCTCTCTCTTAGAGGTATTAATGAAATTTGAGATCCTGAGAAGAAAGTATAAAGAGCTCTATGGAATCTTCCAGCTCCAACATATTTCGACAAGTTCTTCGTCGTCGTCGCCATGATTCTAACGTCTAAGTCATAATCACCTAACTCTTGAAGAATTTGATATAGTCTTTTTTGAAATTTTTCGTCTAATGCATCGATATTAGATAAGATAACAGCTCCGCCATTTGCTCTTTCTAAAACACCTTTATTAAACTTACCTTCAGCATCTCTATGTCCAAGAATATCATTCTCAACATCTTGTGCTTCTTGCGAACAATCAACAATAAGGATTTCTGCTGTATTTCTTGCTGAATTTTTGTGGATGAGGTTACAAACTGTCTTCTTACCTGTTCCAGATTCACCAACAATTAAAACTGGTGCTTTCGTAACAGCGACATTTCTAGCAAATTCAATTGCTTTGATAAATTTTGGGTGACTTCCTATCAACCCTTGTTCTGATGCAAACATTAGACCTCCTGTCTTTGTTATAAATTCAATGTCTTTTTCTTTAATTCAAGCGTCGATAATTCTGATCGCGCTAATCCCTTTAAATATGCAGGAACTTTTTCATCCCCGATTAATCTTTCTAGTTGCTCCTTACCACTTGCGACCTCTTCTGTATTTATCAGGGCAATTCCTTGTAAGTAAGTAACTCTTGAAATGTAGTTTGAATTTTTGTACTCCTCAATATAAGCCTTGGCCTTTACTTTTAACGACTTATAGTCGACGTTCTTTTCTGAAAATAATGACTCGATAAAAAGATACTCTGCTCTCGCTAAAATGTTCTTTAATTGCTTATTATCTTCTCTTCGTAAATCTCCAGCTATAGCAAGAACATTTTTTCTGAATTTTGCTGGTTTTGCTGTTTCATAAAGCGACTCTAAATAATACTTCACTAATAATCGACTTTGCTCTGGTGATAATGAATTGTTTCTATTGGGAGTAACAAGAATAGACTCGAAACTCGTTACACTAGAATTATATTCCTTCATTTGATAGGCAACAAGTCCTTTGTAAAATTTATAGTTTATATTAGAGTTCTTTTTATTCTGGTCAAGAAAAGTCCCTAGCCCCTTATAATCTTTCTCTTGAAGGAACTTATTAAGTCTAAGCTCTAGCATTAGATCTTTTACCGCAATACTCTTATGAGGCTTTATCCATAATGGAAATGTTCTCTTATATCCATCTTTCAGCTTGGCCATCTTTTCAAATGAGCGTTGAAATGATTTATATAGCGATAATTTGATATAGCTATCACTAACAAGAAAATGTACATAAGGATTCGATAGAACCTTATCTTCATATTTATTTTTGTATAGTTCCCATATTTTAACAGCTCGAGAGTACTCTTTATTTAAGTAAGCAGCTTGAATAACACCGAGAACAACTTCAGCTCCATCAGCATAGAATGACCTTTGATCAACTCGTCTCAAATTCTCTATGGGAAGTGCTGATAAGTAAGCTAATGCCTCTTCGTGCTTGCCAGTGACAATCATCGACCTTAATCTTGTAAGCCATAATAATTTTCGCAAGCTAGGTGTAACGAAATTCTTCTCTGCTTCTGTTAAATTTAGAAATGATATTGTTTCTTTATCTAAATTACTTATATTTTTATTTCTATTTACACGTAAGCCAACATATCGAATTTTAGCCTCAACTCTCGCCTCTAAATTACTCGATTTATTTATAGCTGTTTCATAAAGCTTAATGACTTCCTTGTAAGGCTTATCTAATAAGTCATAACTTAATGCCATTCTCACTCTTGCATAAGAACTTTCTTTTAAATATGAGTAGCTAGATAAGAAGCGATCATAAAACTGTAACGCTTTCTTATACTTTGCTTCTCTAAAGTATGATTCTGCAGTATTAAAGATTATTGATGGGTGAACAGGTTTAGAAAGTGACTTTTCTTCGACCTTATACCTAGCGATCATATCACTTGTCTTATTGTTCTCAACTTGAACATATGAAATATAAGCTAATCCTTCTTGCTTTGGTAAAACCCTTAAGACGGCCTTATTACCTAAGAATGACTTCACTTTACCAAGCTGTCTCAAATTTGTAAGACTATTTAAAATAACTCTTGAACTATACACGATCATATCATCGTCAAAGTCTCCAGTTGATTTCACATAAAGTCGCTTAGCATAATCTAGAGCTTGGATATAGTCTTCTTCGTCCCTGCTGTGTTGAATAAGATATCTTAATATAGCTTTATTGAGCTCATAGTCTTTTGATAGATCAAGAACATTACTTAATATATTTCTTGCTGAAGCTTGTATGCCTTTCTTAGAAAAATCGTCTGCTGCAACGATCTCTCCGTTCTCATCAATTTTACTCAAATATTTTGGCTTTAAGTCTTCTTTTAATACATTTTTAAGCATTGATACTGCTTTCATATAGTCGTTTAAGTATCTATTTGAATCAGTCTTCCCATATTTATTCTCATAAATGCCAATAGACTTTGTCATTAGTCCCCACTTCTTTTTATTATAGAAGTTGATCGTTAACTGCATATGAGATTCTTTTTTATCTTCTAAGTATTCTCTATCTTTTATCTTAAAGAAGTAATCTGGTGTTTTCTCTTTTAAGCTTAGATCTCTTTCTAGTGGTGGTATTAATGCTTTATAGTCCCAAATAAATGCCCCGCCATATCTAAAGTCTCGAAATCCTTTACCTGTAACAACACCGCTTATCTTGTCTGCATCTATAATGTTAAATTTCTCGCCTCGCTTAGGAGCAAGTAAAGTTCCAGGCTTTGCTGACACTTTTGAGCGATTTTTTACTTTTTTCTTTCTTGTATTAAGTGGTGCTATTTTTATTTTTTTTGGTTTTGCCGATAATGCCGAAGATTTTGTTTTCACTATATCTTGATTAATCCAAAAATCTAATACATATTTCTTCGTTTTACTTTCATAAAAACTAAACAACTCAATAGAGTTATTCTTTAAATTTAATTCTAATTTAAAAGGTGATCCCGAAACTTTTGGTTTAGTAAAAATATATTTATCATGGTATTTCTTATTTAAATTTAGTTTAGCGAAGTCTTCAGCAAAGCTCTCAAAGAAGTCTGCATCGAGGCTTTGGATGAATATGCTATTTCCTTTTTTAGAAATATTCACTTGATCTTTGGAGGATTCAATCTTCCATCGTAAATGTGTTTTTTGATTTTCTTGTACAAGAACAGAGGCAGAAACTTCTACTACTGAAGCGACAATGAGCGAAATGAATGTCAAAACTTTGAATACTGACTTCATTAAATTAAACTTCCTGTTTTTATTTGCTATGGCCCAACATCCTATCAAACCACTACTTACAATTATTGTACTATATATTTGAGCTGATAAAAGGAAAATTTTACTCCTAGGCAATTTTTTTCCTGTCAAAGTTCAAACATCAACATAAAATGTTGATATCTTTAGTACTTGACATTTTCACACCACCTCTAAAGAACTCTTACTTTTTCATCGAATACACCTGAAAGAATATCAAGTATGGGTTCATCTCTATTAATTTCTACAATTCTATTACTTTTATAATTTTGCAAAGCAAAACTACCATTATAGAGAATTAGGTTTAAATCTCTTAAAGGAATATACCAGTCGTAAAGAAAACCATCGACTTTATTTTGGTATCTAATCTTTACTGAGTAACTTGTTGGGTCATTGGAAAAGTACCAATCTGCGAAGTGAGTCGTATTCATCGGAGTAATTTTATTAGATATTTGGTACTTTATAATAAATTCGCTATGCCGTGGAAGTGATGTAGGAATCTCTCCTACTGGAACACAGAAATGAGGAAAGCTATTTAAATAATTTAAAACATCTCCGTGAGATTCACAAACATATAGATAGATCTCATGCTCGTTTGAATAGTTTACAAGGTCTCTTAGCACTTTATTAAATACTTTTCCCTTGGGAAAATACAAATAGTAAGCATAAGCAAGTGGGAGCGATATTTCTCCTAGATCTGCATGAATTAAATCTTCAGGCTTTTTTAGCATAGATTTAGAATGTAAAACTCTATCAGCGACAAACTCAATCCCAATACAGTTATTTTTCCCTAGTGCCTGAGACAAGAAGACGCCTCTGCCATATCCGGCTCCCAAATCTACGAGAATCTCTCCATCAGGGATTTCCTCAAGCATATTCAAGTAATCCAGGTAAGAAGTCATTAAGGCTTCTGATTCAAGCCCAATATAAGCATCGGAAGTGCCGCTTACGATTTTTTGTTCATTTAAATGAAAAGGGCCCAGAAAATTTTATCCAGGCCCTTATCCATTTCTATAATTAAATCTGTATTCATTAAGTATGTAGAGACTTCTTCTTCATTTTTTCAATAAGAGTTGTCCTATTTAAATTTAAAAGCTTAGAAGCCTGATTCTTATTTCCTTCAGTAAAGCCTAGTGCTTGTAAAATCAAAGAGTCTTCGATATCAGACAAGACTTTCTTTAGGTCCACGCCATCTTTAGGTAGTTCAAAGATTTGCTTGTAATGGTCTGTCGCCAGAGGATTATGTCTATATATTTTAGCAGGAAGATCTTCTGGAAGAATTTCATTCCCTCCCCTTAAAATAATTAATCTTTCAATAATATTTTCTAATTCTCGAACATTTCCTGGCCAGTCATAGTTAAGTAACATTTTTAGCGTTTCATTTGAAAAGCGAATCTCGTTTGAGCCGTCTGCTGATACAAAACGATTAACAAAATAAGAAAGTAATAAAGGTATATCTTCCTTTCTATCCTTAAGAGCAGGAATCTTGATAGGAATTACATTTAATCTATAATAAAGATCTTCTCTAAATGTATTCTCACTAACCATTAACTCAATATCTCTATGAGTAGCTGCAATGACTCTTGTATCAATATTTAATGTCTCATTAGACCCAATAGGCTCAATTGTTTTATTCTGTAGAACTCTTAAGAGTTTTACTTGTAAAAGTTGTGGCATGTCCCCAATTTCATCTAGAAAAATTGAACCGTTATTAGCTTGTTCAAATCTTCCTTTTCTATTGGATATGGCACCAGTAAAAGATCCTTTTGTATGACCAAAAAGTTCACTCTCTAAAAGCTCACCTGGGATTGCTCCACAATTAACCGAAACTTGATTAAATTTAGCTCTACTTGATAAATTGTGAATCGCGTTCGCAACCAACTCTTTTCCTGTCCCTGACGGGCCGGTAATAAAGACAGTTGACTCTGTTAAAGCGACTTTCTCGATACGCTCAAAGATATCCTTCATAGCTTGGGAGCGACCAATCATTCCACAAAAGAAATCTTCTTCCTTTGGTGACTCTAGCCTTAGCTCTTTATTTTTACTTTTAGATGAGCCTGTCTTTGACTGTCTCATTTTGATCAAGCTTGTTTTAACTCCAAGCTTATTGCTAATCGCTTCAAGGACTAAGGTTTGCAAATTATCAAGCTCAAACGGTTTTGTTAGGTAGTGGTAAACACCTTTCTTAGTAGCAGCGATCGCCGTTTCAATTGAGGCAAATCCAGTCATTGCTATAGATACAAAATTAAATTTCTTTTCTTTTAAATTATCAATAAGAAGTAGCCCGTCTCCGCCGTGCTCTAGGCTTATATCTGTAATTAAACAGAAGGGTGACTTCACATTTGGCATATTTAATAAGTAGCTTAGACAATCCATCGAGTTCTCAAAGAGCTCGATTTCACAGTTAAGTGTTTTCATCAAATATTTCTTTAGGCTTAATCCGAAGATCTTATCATCTTCAACAATAATAATTTTGGGGTTCAGCCCAAAACCTTCTAATTCGTCATATTCACTTGACTCACTTCCTTTTGAATCTGGTTGGTATGACTGGTGTAAAAAGTTTAAATCATCCATAAACTACTCCTATTCTGTCTCTCGATTAAAATGCTAGCTAACATCTGGAGTGGTGTCAATTTTCAGACATGCAGAAAAATCTATCACTATCTTACTTTCGGGTATGCTTTCATGCTAGGGAGGTTTATCTGGTATAAAACCAAACAATATCAATGAGAAACTGTACAGACTTCTCAGGTCCGCCTAAGTACCAGTAGAAACAGGTGAGAATGAAAGAGATGCTGGTAAAAATGACACAAACAATCATTCGTTTCTTTTTCTTTCTAAGCCAGAAGACATAAGAAAACTCTGCACTAATCATAAAAATGGGCAATGACCAGAACGGAGTATAACGAGTTAAGAAGTAAATAGTATCCATATGAAAATATTGTAAAGGTGCCAGGACCATTTGCGTACTTACGCCGCGTTATTTTGATCCTAACATTTAGATATAGTAATTAAAATCTAGATTTTAGCTCTTCAAGATAAGTTAGGTTCTCCCAAGTAAATCCATTTGTACTTGTTCTACCAAAATGACCGTATGCAGCTGTTTCAGCATAAATTGGTCTTAATAAGTCTAAGCGGTGAACAATCGCCTTAGGTCTCATATCAAAAATATCATTCACCGCTTGAGTGATTTTTGCATCATCAACTTTATTTGTTCCAAAAGTATCAACTAGGAATGACATAGGCTTTGAAACTCCGATTGCATAAGCAACCTGAACTAGTGCTCTGTCGGCTAGGCCTGCAGCAACAACGTGCTTTGCAACTTGTCTTGCAGCGTAAGCCGCCGATCTATCAACTTTTGATGGATCCTTTCCAGAGAATGCTCCACCACCGTGAGCACCATGACCACCGTAAGTATCAACGATTATCTTTCTACCCGTAAGCCCTACATCACCCATCGGCCCACCGATGACAAATTTTCCAGTTGGGTTAATATAAATATTTGTGTCGTTATCAATTAGTTTCGGATCTACAATTTTATTAATTACTTCTTCACGAATTCCTTCCTGAAGCTGCTTCTGTGTAATATCTTCTGCATGTTGAGTTGAAACAACAATTGCATCTAAACGTGTGATAACCCCATCAACATACTGTGCTGAAACTTGCGTTTTACCATCAGCTCTTAGACCAGGAAGCACTTCCTTATGTCTTACTTCCGCAAGCTTCTGTGCAAGTTTGTGAGATAGATCAACTGTAAGTGGCATATGAGACTCTGTTTCATTTACAGCATAACCAAACATCAATCCCTGATCACCAGCTCCTTGATCTAAATCAACACCCTCACCGACATTTACACCAGCTGCGATATCAACAGATTGTTTATCAAGGGAAACGTTTACACCACATGTGTTTGCATCAAAACCCTTATCAGAGTGATCATAACCAATCTTACGAACGGTCTCACGAGCAATTTCATGGTAATCAATATTAGCACCGGTCGTAATTTCGCCAGCAATCTGAATTAATCCAGTTGTAATGAGAGTTTCACATGCAACTCTAGAGTTAGGATCCTGCTTAAAAAGCGCATCTAAGATTGAATCTGAAATTTGATCTGCAATCTTATCTGGGTGTCCCTCGGTAACTGATTCTGATGTAAAAATATAGTCTTTAAGCACGTTTAACTCCAATCAATATAAATAAATAATACACTAGTGTGAATTTATACACTTTTATGCAAAGTTTAACAATTATTATTTCTTAGAAAAATAAGCAAAAAGATGAGGGTTTCGATAATCAAAAAAGACCGGTTTGCCTTTAATCCAACGCATTGAATAGGTCTTACCCTTAACTCTTACAACTGTGTATTCAAGCTTTCGAGCATCTAAAAAAGAATACAAGTACTGGTACTTGTCTGAAAGGTAGTACCTGGCCAGTTTACGTTGTCCTATAGACTCAAACCCCACCATTTCTGGCAGGCGAACGTAGTCAGTCCATACGGTCGACATATCAATTTTTCCAAGCATTGAAACTCGCGAGAAGTATCTAAATGCATTAAATGAGTTATTATGATTTTTCATCGCCTTAAGAGATAATTTAAGGTTATCAGAACGTATTGATTTACCTCGAGGACTCATGTCGGGGCAAAATGTTTTAACGACAGCAGGTATATAATGATAAGTGAAAGAAAATTCTCCAATTTTAAAAAGTACGTTTAGCCATTTTTCTTTCGCTTTATCTACATCCTTAGAAATATAGTCATAAATCATTTGATCTTTTTCAAGTTCACTATAAAACTTGTCTTCATAGCGGTTTAAAACTACCTCTGCAACACTTGTTCGCTCCAATCCAAACTTGCCATCAAGAACACCAACTTCATTAACTAAAATGGTTTCAAGACTAAACAGCGCCTTATGTAACTCGGACTTCTTCGCCCAAAAGTCATATACTTCTGCTTGTTTTTTATAAACGTATTCTTTCAATTTTTGAGAAGACTCATTTTCTTTTTTGACCAAGAAACGAGATTTATTTTTATTTTTAGTTTTGATAATTTCTTTATAAAATTCATAGTTGTTTTGAGTCCGATCTCTCCACTCTTCTAATCTTTGAATCTGAACTGCTCTTCCTCTATCAACAAGTCTCTCTAATCCACGTTCAATCCAGTCGAGATCATAGCGAACATTTTCAGAGATAAAATCTTTTTCCTTATGAATAGATAAGTAGAGAGTATCCAAAGTCGTTCGCAAATATTTATCAGGGCGAGTATGATTTTTATCATAAGCTCCATCCTCTAAGATTCTTCGTAAGAAAAAAGTATCGTTTGCCTTCCTCTTATTATATTCACCTTCCTTATCCTTGAAAGATTCATATTTTCTTCTATGTGCTAAATAATCGTTTGGAAAATTATAACTTTTCAAGAAGAAGACTTGCTTCATAAATAAATCAAAATGCTTCTTTAGTCGAACCAACTCTTGATTAGATTCCACCATAATCTCTTTCTGCTTATCTGCTCTGATTGATTGATGGTATTTCTTCTTTAATGATAAGAGGCGCTGAACAATCTTATCCAGCTCCACGTATAAAAGAGAAAAACGTGGATATTCTTTTTGTGACTTTAGCTTTGTAATTGTTCTTTCAATATAATTAATCTTTTTCCTAAAATGGTGAAGATTATTAATGATTGCTTTTCGATCAATATCATCCCCAAGTTTTGGTAAGTAAAATCCCTTTCCTCTATAGGCCCTCAAGAGCTTATAATACTCAGCTTCGACACCTGGGCGACACGAATTTTTAAAAAATTGACGATGAACCTTCTCAAAGTCTTTAATCACTTTATAGATATTACCAGACCACTTAAGATGATCGTTATTCTTAGACTCTGCCTTTGCATGAACACTAAAAGCAAAAAAACTTATTAATAAAAGTTTAAGAAAGTTCAGTGACAAAGTCAGACTCCCATAAACCGAGGCATGTTCTATTACTTAAGATTAATAATAACGAAGTGTCATTTACAGATGAATCAATCTTACTGACCAAATCTTCTAAGTTCTTAGCATTATATGCCGGAACGTCATTCTTCTTTAATTCCTCTACGATCAGATCGCAATCTAAGTTAGAAGAGCTTTGTACTGTTGTTTGCAGTGGGTTTTGCGCCAAAATGACTTGATCTGACTTTTGTAAAGATATCATAAATTCATTTTGAAAGTGTGAACTACGTGCAGTCGCAGATATTGGCTCAAAAACAGTAATCACTCTTTTACCAGGATACTTTGCTTTGATTGCATCAAGAGTTAGAGTGATCGCCTTGGGATGATGTGCAAAGTCGTCTACAACTAGTGCCCCTTTATACTTTCCTCGTTCCTCTTGACGTCTCTTAACCATTCCAAGTTCTTTAACTGCAATCTTTAAATCTTCAGAGCTAAAACCTAGTTTATTTAAGAGAATTATACAGGAGCTAATATTAAGTATGTTGTGAACACCAACAATATTTGTTTCAAAAGAAACATTTTCATCTTCAAGTTCTACAATAAAAGAACTTTTACCATTTTGAACTTGTATATCCGTCGGCCCAATATCGGATTTTTCTCCATAAAGAGTCCAAGTATTAGAGCGATACTCTTGGATCAATTCGAGAATCGCTGGGTAGTCATCATTAGCAAGAATCTCTCCAGTGAACTCAGGAAGAATGGCCCGAAATTCATCTTTAATACTTTCAATATTATTAAAAATATCTGCATGATCAAACTCGAGAGATGTCAGGATCATATGGTTAAGTTCATAAAGTCTAAATTTAGAAATTTTTTGAAAGTAGGCACTATCATATTCATCGGATTCAATGACAAAGTACTTACTTTTACCATAACGTGAAGGTGGTCTATCGTTTATAATGCCACCAATAAAGTAACCGGTATCTTCGCCTAGACTCTCAAGCATTTGAGCAATAAAGTAAGTACTTGTTGTTTTTCCATGAGTTCCGGCCAGTCCAATGACCTCTTTATCCTTAAGGATAAATTCACCTAAAAAACTTGGAAAAGAAGTAAAGGGAACTCCACTCTCTTCTACAAATTTTGCATACTCACTATTTCTTGGAACAGAGTTTCCAACGACAATAAGATCAAACTCTTGCAATTGAACGTGAGTGAGATCATTTAAACTGAATAGAGGTATTTCTAGTGATTCAAGATAGGTACTCATAGGTGGAGAATATGTCATGTCTGCACCGGATATCTCATATCCGGCTTCTTTCGCTAAACAAGCACAGGCACCCATTCCAGTTCCACATATTCTATAGAAGAAGATTTTTTTTATATTATCTTTATATTTTGAGAGATCCTCTCCCACAATCATCTTATCTAAGTTCATTCGAAATCCTTTTCCGATGTCCTTATGATAATTGAGAATTAGGTTTTAGTCTACGTTTCGAGCTAAACAATAAGCTATTATCTTCATATTTACAGCTGCTGTTAATATTTCTAAATCCTCTGGTACAAGATAATTAAACTCTAATACTTCTGTCGGACAATAGGCATATTTGGGAATGACACGATACATTTTTTTGATTTTAGTATTGATAATACTATTTGCAACAATTTCAACTTGATCGTAATTCAGTCTTCCCTTCTTATATTCACTTACTGCGATATCGTAAGGAGTAAAGAATGACGTTACCCCTGCAGGCACTTCTCTATTAACAACATTATGAATATAAATTTCTTCAACTCTGTCTGGATGTTTTTCGGAGATCTTTAGATACACTTCTTGATCAGCTTCTACATCGTCACCAATCAAAATTAACTTATCACTTCCTTTTGCGAGTACACTTTCGATTCGATTCATCTTGTAAGCTATTTTCTCTTCCGTAGCTAGAATATTTCTTGTAAAGATATCATCGTAGGAGATTTGATATTTTTTTAGTAAAGCTTTAATAAAAGGCTTTATCACCTTAGGTGATGCAGATAAAACGTACAGGCCATTAATCTCGGACTCTAAACCATTGAGTAGTTCAGGCATTCCAGTATAAGACTTTCTCCATAAGATTGTGTTAGCAACTCCTCTAGGCCATATATTTGGTATATTTGACCTTTTAATAGTGTCATCAAAATCACTAATCACAGATACGCTTGACGCAGAGATATTCAGTGAAATAAAAACAGCAAAAAGAAGTGTTGATAAGATTCTCATAGTATTTTCCTTATTAATTTCTCAGCATGCTACACTAAATCAGCCACACATTGCACTGCACTGAACGTTTTACATAATATTTCATATTTAATAGCTTAAACCACTGATATTAAATAGATTTATTCCAGATATACTGACCTAATTCTCTACGAAATTCATTTAAACGCTCTTTATGAAACCAAGACTTCTTCGTAGAGTTTGTTAAAATGATATGCCCAAGACCGCTACCTGGATCAATCCAAAAGGATGTTCCAGTAAAGCCAAGGTGGCCAAAGGTTTTCGTTGAACAACCTGCACCTGCTAATGTATTTATTGGATCCTCGACAGTATCAAATCCATTAAAGAATCTTTGAGTCGTTTCAATATTCATTTTTTTCAGCAGGTCGTGCTTCTTCTGAAAATTTAAGAGTGTATTGCCCACAGATTCGATGGTTCCAAACAATCCTGCATGTGAAGTGTAGCAATTTAAATTATAGGCATTAGGGTCATGGACTTTACCGATATTTGGCTTAAGGCGATAGAAGCCATTTTGGATACAAGTTTCACTACCGTTTAAATCTGTCCAAAATTTTAAATTTTCATCTAAGTTTTTAGAAACTAGAGATTTATAAGACTCACCAGTTTTCTTTTCAACTTCAAGCATAAATCTTAAGGCCGAAAAATCAGAGTATAATGTTGCTGAATCTTTTATATTATAGCTTAGGATTTGTTCTTTCCATCCATGCTTAGGAAGAAGTCCCCAAGCAGGTATACCGGCGCGATGATTTAGAAGTAAATCTAAATCCTTATCATCAAATTTTTCATTTAAATAAACCAATGAATTCATAAGTGGCTTAGTAAGACTAGCAAGATCAAAGTAAACCATAGATTTCTCTTCTAAGCATTGGTCTTTATAAATTTCTATAAAGGTATGCTTGTCACTTTTGAAGTCTAATACTCCAATCGCAACTGCGTCTATATCTATACCAGATTCCTTATAATAATTTCTCGTCAGTTCTTTAATCTTATCCATGCTTGATTGCTGATTGAGCCGCTGCAAGTCTTGCAATAGGTACTCTAAAAGGTGAACAACTCACATAATCAAGTCCTACTCGATGACAGAAATCTATTGAAGCTGGCTCGCCGCCATGTTCTCCACAAATTCCACAGTGCAGATCTGGCTTTGACTTTTTGCCCTCGCGAACAGCATGTTCAACTAGGAAACCTACACCTTCTTGATCAAGGCTTACAAAGGGATCAATGGGATAGATTCCTTGGGCCTCATAGCTTGGAAGAAACTTTCCAGAATCATCCCGTGATAGGCCATATGTTGTTTGAGTTAAATCATTAGTTCCAAAAGAAAAGAAATCCGCAGAATGCGCTATTTTTCCAGCTGTAATACAGGCCCTAGGTAATTCAAGCATGGTTCCAATTTTAAATTTGATTTCTGATTTTTGCTCAGAAAAAACCTTTTGTATCTCATCCCTTGCCTGCTCTACTAGTATCTCTAACTCTTTTTGATCACTTATCAGAGGAACCATTATTTCAGGTAGAACATTTATACCTTCTGACTTAACTTTCAAGGCAGCCTCAATAATCGCTCTAACTTGCATGCGATAAATTTCAGGATAAGTAACCCCTAGCCTACAACCTCTATGACCAAGCATAGGATTAAACTCATGTAGGCTATCTTGCCTTTGATTTATAACTTTTGGATCTACTCCAATAACATCCGCCAATTCCTTTATTTCAGATTCCTTATGTGGAAGAAATTCATGTAGAGGGGGGTCAAGCAGTCGAATATTTACTGGTAAGTTATTCATGACTTTAAAAATGCTTTCAAAGTCCTCACGCTGGAAAGGAAGAAGTTTATCTAGAGCCACTCTCCTTTCGTCTCGAGAGAGGGCAAAAATCATTTCTCTAACCGCAAGAATTCTCTCTGGAGCAAAGAACATATGTTCAGTCCGACAAAGACCGATACCTTCTGCGCCAAAATCTATAGCAATTTTTGTATCGTGAGGATTATCAGCATTAGTTCGAATTTTCATTGTTCTAAACTTGTCTGCCCATTTCATAAAAACTTCAAAATTTTCAGAAATGACGGCATCAATAGTGGGAACAATCCCTTCATAAACCTCACCAGAACTTCCATCAAAGGTAATATAATCCCCATCTTTAAATTCTTTTCCAGCAATCCTTAATGTTTTATCTTTTTCATTTATTTGAAGTGCTGTACAACCTGCAACACAGGGTTTCCCCATACCTCTAGCAACAACAGCAGCATGACTAGTCATACCACCTCTAGCTGTTAAAATGCCTTCGGCAACGTTCATTCCGCCGATATCCTCAGGAGAAGTCTCTTGTCTTACTAGGATTACTTTTTCACCGTGATCACATAATTCTTGTGCGACTTCAGAGTCAAAAACGATTTTACCACTGGCAGCTCCTGGTGAAGCTGGAAGTCCAACTGCAAGGAGTATCTTGTCTGCATCAGGGTCAAGTCTTGGGTGAAGTAAACGATCTAATTCATCCGGCGCAATTTTCATAACTGCTTCTTTCTCAGTTAATGTTCCTTCTTCAACTAAATCTACCGCAATCTTTAAAGCAGCATTAATTGTTCTTTTACCATTTCTCGTTTGCAGTATAAAGAGCTTACCTTCTTCAATAGTAAATTCGATATCCTGCATATCTTTATAGTGTAGTTCTAGTTTTTGATAAATATCTACGAGTTCATCGTAAACAGTTCCGGAAACTTCTTTTAAAGTCTTTAAAACCTTGTTTGAATCATTCTTACTTGCATCATTGATTGGAGCAGGAGTTCTTATTCCGGCAACAACATCTTCTCCCTGAGCATTCATTAAATATTCGCCGAAGAAAATCTTTTCACCAGTTGATGGGTTTCTTGTAAAGCAAACACCTGTACCTGATGTTTCTCCAGTATTTCCAAATACCATCGACTGGACATTGACTGCCGTCCCCCACTTATCAGAGTAATTATTCATTTGACGATATTTTTTTGCTCTCGGATTATTCCATGATTCAAATACAGCACCTACTGAAGCCCATAATTGCTTCATAGGGTCTTGCGGAAAGGTTTTCCCAAATTCTTCTGCCAGAACTTGCTTATACACATCCACTAACTCTTCTAAATCTTCTGCATCAAGCTCAGTGTCTTCTTTATACTCTCTCGCCTCTTTTAAATCTTCTAACTGAGATTCAAGTATCGAGGTATTAACGTTCATAACCACATTGGCAAACATTTGAATAAATCTTCGATATGAATCCCAAGCAAACCGTGCATTTCCAGTTTTCTTTGCTAAGGCCACAACAGTCTCATCATTCATACCTAGATTAAGAACCGTGTCCATCATTCCAGGCATTGAGATTCTCGCCCCCGACCTAACAGAGAAAAGTAACGGGTTATTCTTATCACCAAATTTCTTGCCCGTATCAGTTTCAACTCGACTTAAGGCATTCAAGATTTGTGTCTTAATCTCCTCAGAAAGTTTTTGGTCATGCTGATAAAAATCAAGACAGGCTTCAGTAGAAACAGTGAAGCCACCAGGAACAGGAAGCTTTAACTCACACATCTCTGCGAGGTTTGCCCCCTTACCACCGAGTAGGTTTTTCATTGTGCGATCACCTTCATTTAACGATGATCCAAAACTATAAATCCATTTGTGCTCAGTCATATACCATTCCTCTTCAAGTTAATGAAAAATTAGAATCCAAATTTATTTAAAATATAACTATCTATATCTGCTATCTTCACTCTATCTTGTGCCATTGAATCTCGATCTCTAATAGTTACGGCTTCGTCCTCAAGAGTATCGTAATCAATAGTAATACAAAGTGGCGTCCCTATTTCATCTTGTCTTCTATAACGTTTTCCGATATTTCCAGCAAGATCATATTCACATTTATATTTTTTCTGTAGCGCCTCATAAATAGGTCTCGCCTTTTCAGTTAAAGGCTCTTTCTTCATTAAAGGTAGAACCGCGACTTTGATTGGCGCCATTGCTGGTTTAAACCCAAGAACAACTCTTTCATCCTTTTCTCCTGGATTTTCAACTCTAAACGCATCACAAAGTAGTGCTAAGATATGACGATCACAACCAACACTTGTTTCTAGGACATAAGGAAGGTATTTCTTATTTCCATCGGCTTGATCTACATAGTTTAAATTTTTACCTGAATGCTCAGCATGTCTTCCTAAGTCGAAATCTGTACGTGAGTGAACACCTTCCATTTCATCCCAACCAATAGGAAATTCATATTCAATATCAAAAGCGGCATCTGCATAATGTGCCAGTTCAGTTCCATGATCATGAAAGCGGAGTTTTGCAGGGTCTAGACCCTGATCAATATGCCATTGCATACGAATCTCTTTCCATTTCTCCATCGCCTCCATTTGTGTACCTGGCTTAACAAAGTATTGCATTTCCATTTGTTCAAACTCTCTTGTTCTAAAAATAAAGTTACCTGGAGTAATTTCATTTCTAAAAGCTTTACCAATTTGAGCAATTCCAAATGGAAGTTTTCTTCTCATTGTGCTTTGTACATTTAAAAAATTTGTAAAAATACCTTGTGCCGTCTCAGGTCGTAAGTAAACAACAGAGCCTGAATCTTTAACCGGCCCCATAGTCGTCTCAAACATTAAATTGAAATCTCTTGGTTCAGTAAAAGAATCTTTTGCCTTACAATTTGGACAATCTGCTGCCAAATCAATTTTATCAGCTCTAAATCTTGCGTTACATTCCTTACAGTCAACTAAAGGGTCAGAAAAACCATCAACATGTCCTGATGCTTTCCAAACTTGAGGATGCATAAGAATTGATGCATCAACTCCGTCTACATCATCTCTATAGGTCATGGCCTTCCACCACGAGTCTTTAACATTTCTCTTTAGCTCAACACCAAGTGGGCCATAGTCCCAACAAGAACCAAGACCACCATAGATCTCAGAACTTTGAAAAATAAATCCTCTTCTCTTTGAGAGACTTACGATTTCTTGCATGTCTTCTAATTTTTTAACTTTCATTTATGTCTCCAAATATTATTTTTAATCTAAATTATTAAATCCGCGGTATAGATCACTTATTTCAGAAGAAGATAGTGTTCGATTCCAAATTCCGAAGCTATCAAGATTTCCATCTAATGGTGAGGCCCACCCGACAGTAGTACATAGAGTAAAAGTCGAATCATTTAAGTTACTACCTGTTGTATTAAATACAGTACTTCCTTGTTGTGAACCATTAACGAACGCTGTAACCCCTGTGTTTCTGTCTAAATTGAATACAACATGTTGCCATGATCCGGAACCTATAGTGGCTACATGAGTATTACCATTAACCCAGAATGTAATACCTGATGATCCATCCAATGTAATATTAAATCCGCTTGAAAAGTCCGCAATATGGCTGCCACCAATATCCGAGGTAACATAAATCCAAAAACCAATCGCGAAGTTATTACCGGGAGCTGTACCAAAATTCATATTATTTGATGAATTCAGTGAAAAGCGGTTACTACCACTTAGATTACAATCTATGGCATTTCCATTGATCCCTCCAGTCGAATTTATCGAGCCTTGATTATAAATAAGGTTATTGCTTCCTTGAATATCACTTCGATCTTGAGTTGATCCGCTTTCATCAAAGCGCCAAAAAGAAACGAGACCGTTCCATAATTCTTCATTATATTGACCGGCACCAAACCTATCATCCAAATCGGTTTCTCCATCTGTAATTGCTTTCAGTGCATTACATGAGACGAGTGTTGATAGTAAAAAAAGTAATCCTAACTTTTTCATTGGCTCTCCATTTGAGTTAACTCATATAGTTTTTTATATTCATTCTTATTTGCAATAAGTTCTGCATGTTTTCCAGATTCAATCATGACTCCATCCTTCATCACAATAATTCGATCATAGTTTTGGATGGTTGAAAGTCTATGGGCGACAGCAATAACTGTTTTATGACTTGCCACTTGATCTAAGGCTTTCTGAACAACTTTCTCTGACTCATTATCAAGAGCACTGGTTGCTTCATCAAAAAGTAGTACCGGACAGTTTCTTAAGAAGGCCCTAGCAATAGTTAATCTTTGGCTTTGACCACCAGATAGTCTCGTTCCCCTATCACCGATATGAGTGTTAAGTCCCTCTGGTAAATTTTGAATAAATTCATCTGCATAACTCACTTCAAGAGCATGCTTAATCTGTTCATCACTATATTCAAATCCAGCTTTTAAGTTCTCTTTTACCGTATCATTAAATAAAAATATATCTTGGGATACGAGAGCAAAAACATTTCGAATAGATTCAAGCTCATAGTCTTTAATATTGATGCCATCAATCAGGATTTCACCCTGTTCAATATCGTATAATCTAAGAAGTAGTGAAATTAAGGTCGACTTACCAGAGCCAGAAAGACCAACCAGTGCAACCTTATCGCCTTTCGAAATCTTTAAACTAAAATTCTTAATGACATCACTATTTCCGTAGGAGAAGGTTACGTCCAGAAACTCTATAGAGTCTTTAAACTCAGTAAACTTTGTTTTTCCAAGATTCACTTCTTCAGGCTCATCTAAAAGATGAAATATTCTATCTGCTGCGGCCCTTGCTTGGTTAAGTTTTGTATTCGCTTTTGAAAAACGTCTCACTGGATCCATAAACATAGCAAGTGCTGTAACAAATGAAATAAACTCTCCAGATGTTAAGCCTCCATCTCTTTGTCTATACCAAGCCATGACAATAACTGTTGCAAAAGCAAATGCTCCAACAGTTTCAACCAGTGGATGTGAGTGCTCCTCTGCGGAGTTACTTTTCTTTTTATGTTTTAAGAACAAATTTTGAGCGACTTCAAATCTCTTCGTCATATAATCTTGAAGATTAAAGGCTTTAATAATTTTTTGTCCTACTAACCCTTCTGCTGCATGATGAGTCATGTCTGCAGTATCTGCTTGTGATCTTGCAATATACCTTCTAATTCTTTTTCCTGTAACGCTAAAGATTACCAAGAAAAATGGAAGTACTATAAAGATAACAAGAGTTAATTTCCAATCGTGATAAAGAGCTACTGATAAAAGTAAGGCTGCCGTAATAGGTTCTCTGATAATATCTAGACCATGCATAAAAGCTTCTGCAAAAATTGCAGTGTCATTAATCATTACTGATAATAAATTTCCTTGTTTGGCTTTTGAATAATATGTTGCTGAGAGATTTTGAAATTTTTTATAAATAGCTTTTCTAATATCGCAAGTGGCCCTATCCACAACCATCCTCATTCCAAAGAAATGAATAAACCTAAAAGGGTAATTAACTAGCGCCAAACCAATTAAAATTCCTGCCAATTGAAATGCGTATTGTTCTGTTGAAGTAGGATCAAAGATCCCATCTATAACATTTTTTATAAAGTAGGCCTGATAAGCTTTTATCGCCGCAAGTGGTAGCGCACAGACAGTCGCTAAAATTGCTAATTTCATATAGGGCCGTATAAATGGAAGCATTTGCTTGATCAGTTGAAACATTGAACAATTTTAGCGTTTTATAGAGGTAATGCAAAGGAATTCAGAGAGGAAATTCCTTTAAAAGCACACCTATTGACTCGTAGTGCCAGTTATTATTTAATAAAGTTAATTTTTAAAAATATAAAGGTAACTATGAGCTCTAAAGCAATTTTCTTTGATCGAGATGACACTCTTATCCATGATTCAAATTACATGTATAAAATTGAGCAACTGAACTTCATTGATGGTGTTTTCAAGACTTTAAAGGAATTACAAGACAGGAACTATCTCCTATTTATTGTCACAAACCAATCTGGAATTGGACGTGGCTATTTTGAAGAGAAAGATATGCATAATTTTAATAATCATATGCTAGGGAAACTTCTTGAGCAGGGAATTAAAATAACTGATATCGCTTTTTGCCCACATGCTCCGGAAGATAATTGTGAGTGTAGAAAGCCTAGTCCTAAAATGCTGAATGACCTTTGTAAAAAATATGACATAGACAAGTCTCAGAGTTATATGGTCGGAGATAAAAACTCCGATATCAAGTCTGGTGAGAAGGCCGGTTTAAAAACGTTCAAAGTTTTAGGTGAAAAATCAATTAGAGAAATACTCAATCAGCTTTAACAAAAATTGATTCATTTATTTCTATATCATCGCTGCCGATTACTGACTCAAACTCTTGAGGACAGTTTTCTATTATGAACTTCACTATGTGCCTTGCAAACCAAAATTCTATTTTCTCATCTTCATTCCAGCCAATTTTTTTTATCTCTTTTCCAATTTGATAAGCCTCATTAGGACTCCAAGTACACTGAATCAATTCCTCAAGCTCAACTTCATCAATACGATTCTGATCCGAGAAAAGTTTAACAGAATCTACGATATTAAAAGTTAGCATAGAACTTTCTCCATTCCCTCCACCAAGAATCCATCGCCCCTTCCTTACCTCGATGTCAGATAGAATAACATCCTCAAGAACTTCATAAACAAAATAAAGCTTACCTGAAAGGTTACATTGTGCTCTGGGAATATGCTTTGTTGAGTCTATCTCTGACATTATTTATTTTTAATTATTCGATTATATTGTGGCTTCGTTATGATACCCTCTTTTAGCATCTGTCTCAAGACACTCGTTGGGACTTTCTCCTTAACAACATCAACTGCTACATAGGAATGCCAACCGCCTTGCCCATCTGGCTGGAAAACAACAACTTTATCATCTTCAAAGTTATATCTCTGTTTTTTATTCTTTCCAATATAAGATGAGTCTAACAATTCTTGTCCTCTATTTTGATTTTCTATAGGATTCTTACTTCCCCAACCGCCTTGTTCATGCTTTCTAGAAGGTGAGTATGAGCCAATATTTCCCTGGGCTTCCATTCTCGATAAGCGTATCTCTGCTTGTTCAGGTGAAATACAGTTTTTTGCATGAATCTCTCCAACGAATAAAAGTATGAAAAGTATAAAGCTATTTACAATGTACATACTAGCCCTAACGTTTTTCTGACTTGATCACTCTTACCTCTTCGAATCAGATTTAATATCGAGTTCAAACCATTTTGAGAGAATTTACTAATCATTGAAATTGGTAAGTATGCATATGAAGCCAACCTCCCCAGTAAACCTAGTTTACTAACAATGGCCGCTACCGTTTGAGCTACTTTTCCAGCTCCTGCTCCGCCTGTAAGTACCGCAATTAAAACTGCCATCCCTACGCCCCCAATGATCGTGCAAATTAGTTCAGATAATGCTTCCGCTGGTAATGCACTCAACAGATCTGATATCTCAGAAATTTTAGTGGTTATATTAGAGAAAAACTTAACTGTATTATCAAAACCTTCTTTTGCCTTCATTGCACATTCAATAGGTGACCATAAGCACTTGCCAACACTTGTAATAGCTCCACCAGAACTGGCCCAAGCACCTTTAAAAATGCCTTTAACACATCCCCATGCTCCTCGCATTAATCCAGTAAGTGCAATAGTTGAAGTTCCCACAGGTTTAGGCGGAAGATTAATACTTCTCTCACAGCTAACGTCTCCACTTATAACAGAAGTTCCCACTTCGAAATTAGCATTGCTGGCGTTTAACTTTGAACTCGGCAGTGTTAAGAACAGTAGATTAAAAGTTAAAAATAATGATAAGAATCTGGCAATATTACTCACCTATATATTGTAGATGAAAATATTATCTGGCTCAATTAGGAAAAATCCTCTACCTGACTGAAATACTTTCAATCGTTTTAAGTATAGTTTTTTTATGTTTCTTAAATTCAACTTGTTTACTTTGAAACAGAATGTAATGGTATTGGCTTTTGTTAAGCTTAATGCACGTAAGCAGGCTGTATTTCATTGGGTTGAGGTATTCATTATAAGTACACTTAATATTCTGCTTTAAATTCATCTTGTCTAAAACTTTAAAGTCAGTGTATTTCTTTCCAAAATTTTTATTATCCTTAGTTAGAAACTCAAAAATATCTATTTTTGATAAATCTTTTTTATAAGTGAAGAATAATATCGAATTAGGGTTGCGATTATGAATTACTTTTTCATGAACAATAGCATCTGTACCATACATTTTTTCACTAAAAGTCCACCCTTCAGGTACTGTTAGACTGTAGTAATTGCCCGAAAAAGCGATTACAGATGAAGGAAGCAATAATATCAAAAGAAGTATCTTATAATTCATTATTTATTCTCGCTAAATATTGATCATCTTCCAAGTATTAAATTGATCAGGTGTAAATCCAAGTTGATAATTAATATATTGAAACTCTGCTGCTGTTAACCCCTGAGTCATACCAGATAGAAGAGCATAATCTTTAAAAGGCAAATGAAGAGCATTTTTTAAAGTTCGTCGTAAAAGTACTGAGTTTTGGTATTCATATTGAAGTGTTACATTTTCAGATACCGTCTCTCCTTGTTTTGACAGACAGTCGGCACAAATAAAGCCTCCATTCTGAGCATCAAAGGCAAACATATTTTGCTTCTCAAGGTCGGTGGCACAAAATAAGCAACTATCTGTATCAGGGTTAATTCCTAACTGAACGGTGAGTTTAGATAAGAACATAAATAATTGAACATGAAGATTGAACTCCCCCTTACTTACAGAGCTATCTAAATAAAATAAAGCATTACTTAAGACATTAAATAATCCTTCGTGGTCTGTAGCATGGACATCATCAATATTCTCACTGATGGCAATCTTACCTAAGTACTCAAAATAAAAAGTTGAAAGGTAGAAAGCTTGAAAGTCATCTCTAATTTTACGAGATGCCCAGATTAAATTATATTCTTTTGCAATTTGAACTTCGGTTTCTAGTTTCTTTTTTCGTGGTGCCAAAGTCACTGTAACCATAGCGCCTAAATCAAGAATAGATCCCTTTTGGCTTTTTCCGCCTCCCTGACCTCCATAGAAATAAACACTGAGTGTTTTTCCTGAACGCAGTAAGAGATTACAGATGAGATCTCTTTCTTTGTAGGGTGTTTTATGAATAACAATACCTTCAATATTCATATGCATAATATAGTAGTTTATTTATCTTATTGCGAAGTCTTTTTACCATTACACTGCCAGTCCCTATAAATACCTGTAATTTTGAAAAATACGTATTTGATAAAGTATGAACTTCAAAGCTCTCCCCCTGTCTTCCTCCCCGTCCTATCATCTGAATATAGAAATCAAGATTTTGAACATTATAATTAAATATAATTTTCGATATATTTGGCAGATTTACACCGTGACTAACAACGCTTGTGGCAACAATAAAATCCACATTCTCTGTGGAGTTTAACTTCAGAATAAAACTCGAAGCTTCACCACCAACACAATTTAGAACACAAAAACCCCGGTCTCTTAGTTTTTGACTAAGTTCTTTAACTTCACGTCTAAACTTGCAAAAAATTAAAGTACAACCAGGGTTTATGCCATATAAAACTTCATCATCGATCCATGAGCGAAGAAGCTTAGGGTAGTAAAAGATTCTCTTTGGATAATTTTTTAACTTTTGGTTGCCAAAATCGAGATGATATATGTTTTTATAATTGTACTTTAACTCTAACTCAAGGCGATGCTTAAGCTCATCACCTAAAGTTGCAGTTAAAAATACAATCGGAGCGCCAAATGAGGTCACTTCAAAATATAAGGCCTGCATTTTGTCTCGAAAAGAGTTTCCCCAGTAATAAAATAAGTGAAACTCATCTAGCACATAGATATATCCACTCAACTCCTTATTCAAAAGGATTTCTGGGGTACTTAATATTAACTTATAATCACGTATTTTTAAGAGTTCCAAATCTTTGGAGGATCGCAAGTTCAAGCAATCAATTCTAAATTCTTGCGAACTCAAAAAGACTTCATCGCATAGTGCCCTTAGTGGAAAAATAAAGATGACTGATCGACTACACTCTTTAATTGCTTGTAGTATTTTATAGGTCTTTCCCCATCCGGGGGGCGCTGTAACTATAACAGCATCCTCAAAAGATAAATTTTCAATCACTTCTTTCATAATACTCAATCTTGCAAAGGTATCTGTAAAAAACCTAATCATAAGTTACTGAAATTGCGGTGTGTTTAGCCTCGGTAATGGTAAGGAATGAAGCTTAAAAGTGACATTTTGTTCAAACTAACGTAAAAAAAGCTCAAAGATATACAAGGATACAAAATGATTAACAGAATCGAAAAAGTTTTAGATGAGCAAATTAGACCCGCACTTGCTAGCCATGGTGGTGATATTATTGTCGTTGATTTCGATAGCCAAAAGCTTTTTGTAAAACTTGAAGGTGGCTGCCAAGGCTGTTCATCATCAAAAGCAACCCTCAAAGACGGTATAGAAAAACTTTTGATTACTAAATTTCCAGGTATGGTTGAAGAAGTTGTTGATCTAACTGATCACGCTGCCGGTGATAAGCCCTTTATGTAGGGAGCTGTCTCGCGACATTCATTCTTGTACGTATTTTATTAAGCTTATCCATGCTCAACTCTGCACAAGCAAATCCCTCACCTTCTTCACAATTTGCAATGACCTCCCCCCACGGATCAATAATCATTGAATGACCATAAGTAGATAACTTCTTATTATGTTGTCCCCACTGATCACAAGCAATAACATAGGCCTGATTTTCAATAGCACGAGCGCGCAGAAGAACTTCCCAATGTGCTTTTCCTGTAGGCACTGTAAAAGCTGAAGAGATACTAAGGATATCAACATTCTCTTTGTGATACTCTCTGTAAAGTTCTGGAAATCGAAGATCAAAACAAATGCTTAAGCCAATCTTAAAGTTATTCACATTGATCGTTTTTAAGTCATGGCCTTTACTATAAACATCCGCCTCATCAATAATAGTATTCTTCTCAGTTCCTTTAAGGTTCACAGAAAAAAGATGAATCTTGTCATACGTCCCAATCAATTCTCCGGATGGTGAAAAGTTATAGTTTCTATTAATCACTTTATCTCCAACTTTTGTTGCTGCAGTTCCCCCTAAGACATAGAGGTTATGATTCATACTTATGGCCCTAATAATTTCAAAGTGCTCATTTGTAGCTTCAACTAAATAAGGAGTTGGCTTGGTACCGTCACTCATTGAATAAAAGACCTCTGGTAAAAAGACCGCTTCTAAGCCGGGTTCTTCAGTTTTGGCCTTAATTATAAAACGATTGATCTTATCAATATTTTCAGAAGGGTTGAATGTTGAGCAAATTTGAATGAGAGCGACTTTCATAATAATCCTATATTTTTACAATAATTAGGTTTATTATAGCTTAGTGTTAAAAAATATCGTAAAAAATATTATCAAATTTGGTATTGCCTTTGGTTTAATATACTGGCTCGTCGAGTCAGGTAAACTCGATTTCTCACTTTTGAAGCAGGTTTTTAGTTCACCACTTACTATCTTGGCGATAACCGCCTTAATGCTCACGGACCACTTTATTGTTGCTGTTCGTTTGAAGCTCATTTTAATGCGAAAAGCCTCTAAGAACTTATCCACATTTAAGATTTTTATTTCGAACTGGATTGGTATTTTCTTCAACGCTGTTCTTCCAGGATCAGTTACAGGTGACGTTATCAAAGTTTTCTATCTTCAAGATCTCGATGAAAAGTTAGATAAGAAATTTCTTCTTGTTGCTGTTTTTATGGATAGAGTAATGGGGCTAATAGGTCTTGTAACTATTGGTGGTATTATATCAGGAATTAACTATAGTACCCTTTCATCACTTTCGAATGATGTTAAGATTCTGGTGCAAGTTAATTTATTTATTCTTTTATGTGTTGTTCTTACGCTATTAACTTTATTTTTCTATCAAAAGCTACCACATCAAATCGCGAAGCCATTTCGAGATATTAAAATATTAGGTAATATTATCAAAAAGCTTGAGGTTTTATGGAATGATCTATGCTTGTTTAGAAATAATATTATCAAGCTACTTGTTTTAAGTATATTTATACAAGCTTTTGCCATCATCATCTTTTGGTATATTGCTGAGCCTTACGCTGCGGGTGAATTCACCTTGGCCACCGCCTTTACTGTCTTGCCAGCAGGGATGATTAGCATAGCCATCCCTATAGCTCCAGGAGGACTTGGTGTCGGGCATGTTGTTTTTGAGAAATTATTAGCATTTTTTAATATAAGTAATGGTGCAGACCTTTTTAATATTTACTTCTTTTTTGTGCTTTTCACCAACTTAACGGGAGTCGTTCCCTATATGTTATATAGAAAAAAAAGTAAGGAAATTAAAAAGTAAAAATTTTATGAGATTCAATATGTCCATATTGAATAGACTTTGCTTTCAATCGCTCTAAATTTAAAAGAAACGACTCTTCTTCAAATTGGTTATTTAGTTTACGTATTTTTTTCGACTCTTTTTTGAGGGGAGATAAAACCTCTCTAGGTAATGTACATATCCCATTTAAAAGATAATTTTTTTCTTTATAAGTTACAAAGCGTCCAAGAAAAAGGTCATTTTCAACCAAGGCCAGGATTCCATTATCTGTCGCGAGAGTAAACTTCTCTGAATGAAGAACATCCTTTATAATAACCTGTTTTCTAAAATTTATTTTATGAAATAAAAACAATGAGTATTTTGTTGATAGAAGTGCCGCTTTCATTTCTTCATTATCATTATTTTTTTTAAAATGATTTTCAATAATGCGACTTCCATCTTCTTTGCGGTAGTTGAAAACGAACCAATCGTTAAAACTATTCATCCGAGCTTCGTACTCTTCTGATTCTTCATCCATTTTACCCGTTTTAATAATAAAGATATCCATGGCTTTCTTTATTTCTTCGTAGCGAGAGCCTTCAGAGTATGTTTCAAGAATTTTGTCGACTTCAGACTGGATAATATTCACTAATCATCAACCTTTAGAACGGCCAAGAATGCTTCCTGAGGAATTTCTACATTTCCAACCATCTTCATTCTCTTTTTACCCTTTTTCTGCTTCTCAAGGAGTTTTCTTTTCCTTGAAATATCTCCACCATAACATTTCGCTAAAACGTTTTTACGTAAAGCTTTTACGGTTTCTCTAGATATAATCTTACTTCCAACGGCCGCTTGAATAGCAATATCAAACTGCTGTCTATCTATAATTGATCTAAGCTTACCAACTAAGCTCTTACCCTTGGTGTAAGAGCTTGCTTCATGACAAATTAATGAAAGTGCATCTACAGGCTCGCTATTCATTAAAATATCTAATTTTACGAGTTTTCCAATCATATAGTCTTTAAACTCATAGTCCATAGAGGCGTAACCCTTCGTTATTGATTTTAACTGATCATAAAAATCAAAAACCATCTCACTAAGCGGAAGATAGTATTTTACTTGGACTCTTTCACTCGTAATATAATTGATATCATGCTGAATCCCACGTCTTTTTTCACAAAGAGTAATGATTGAACCAACATATTCATTAGGAACATGGATTGAAATATCAACCATTGGTTCTGCAATAGATTCAATATCACCGAGATCAGGCATGTCCGATGGATTAGAAACCATGAGTTCTTCACCGTCACTCTTTAAAACTTTATAGCTAACACTAGGTGCAGTAGAGATTAGATTTAAATCAAACTCTCTCTCAAGTCTTTCTTGAATAATAGACATATGGAGAAGGCCTAAAAAACCACAACGAAAACCAAGCCCAAGAGCACCTGATGTTTCTAAGTCGTATGTAAAAGATGAATCATTTAAGGCCAGTTTTTCAAAAGCTTCTTTAAGTTCTTCGTAGTCATCTGCTTCGACAGGGAAAATTCCACAAAAAACCATTGGCTTGATTTCTTCATAGCCGGCAAGAGGAGGAGTATCCTGCTTCTTTACTTCAACGATTGTATCGCCAATTTTAATATCTCTAATAGTTTTAATTCCACATATAATAACGCCAACTTCGCCAGCTGCCAGCTCTTCAACTTCAGTATAGAAAGGTGTGTGAACCGCAAGAGTAAGTATCTCGTAACTCTTATCAGAGTGTTTAAAATATACCTTATCTCTTTTCTTCATTGTCCCTTCAAATACTCGAACAAGAACAACAACACCTCGATAAGCGTCAAACCAAGAATCAAATATCAAGGCTTGTAATGGATTATCTACATTTCCCATAGGCGGTGGAACCAGCCTAACAATTTCCTCTAAGAGATTATCTACACCTAGGCCAGACTTTGCCGAAACCTGGGGTGCTTCAAGTGCCTCAATTCCTACTATGTCTTCAATTTCTTGAGCGACTCTATCCACATCAGCATGTGGAAGATCAATTTTATTTAATACTGGAAAAATTTCTAATTCGTTGTCCATCGCCATATAAACATTAGCTAGTGTTTGTGCTTCTACACCTTGAGAAGCGTCTACGACTAATAGCGCCGCTTCACAAGAAGCTAGTGACCTCGATACTTCATAGGTAAAATCAACATGACCTGGAGTATCGATGAGATTTAAATAGTATGTAAGTCCATCTTTGGCCTTATACTCTAGACGAACTGTTTGCGCCTTAATGGTAATACCACGCTCTTTTTCAATATCCATATTATCTAAAAGACGATCAGACATTTCGCGATCTGTGACTGAGTTCGTTTCTTGAATGAGGCGATCTGCAAGTGTAGATTTACCGTGATCAATATGAGCAATAATTGAGAAATTTCTGATTAGTTTCGTATCCATAATAGCCTGTTATACTAATCTTTTTCTCATAAAAGTACTAGAACCAATTACCTACTTACGTCGCGTTACAAGCTATAATCTAGGTAACGCTATGCAAAGACATCCTCAGAAAGGACCATCATATAGTAATCAAGGGACGATTCTTTGGCCCTAATAGGAATAACATTCGCGTAGCCTTTGAAAATTTCTTGGTTTTCTTCTACCTCTTCTTTCTCACCAGCTTCATTTTCTACTTCTACCATGACCTTATGATCAATATGAATCTCTATATTTTCGATTTTCGACCTTCGCTTAAGAGCGAGTTCATAAGCATCCTTGATTGAAGCAGGAATAAGAGTATCCTCCATATTTTTATTTAGAACGCTTTCTGAATCAATATTTAATATTTTATACATTTGATTATTTAAGTAAATGAGCTCTCCCCTAGCGTTGGCAATTAAGACATTCCTCTTAATCATATTCGCCAAGATATCAAACTTACGATGCTCAACGGAGATTCGATCCTCCCTAAGTTCCTCAAATATTTTCATATTACGAATCATTTTATTCAATTCTTTGGCCAACTCTCCGATTTCATCATCTTGATTATAGTAAATAGAGACATCAAAATTACAATCTTGTAACTCTCTAACAGCATCGTTAATCTTCTTAAATGGAAGTGAAATTTTTGCTGGGATAACAAGGCTTATAACAATCGTTGTTAGGAAAGTAATAATCAGTGCCCACAACATATAACGTCGAGTTTCACCAATAACACTTTTAAGCTGCTTATCCTTTTCAAGGTTTTGGTGATATTGAATATCTTGAAAGTCTAGAAAGGACTCTAAAATCTTATCTGCTAATTCCCCTATGGCAGCAACGTTCCCTCTGTCTCTGTAATTAGATAAAGAAGTCTTACTTAATAACGTTTTAAGTGCATCGACATAACCAATCATTTTTGAGATGGTCGATTTAATTTCGGTTTCGGTATAGAAAGTATTCAACCTTTCCAACTGTGAGTGAAAGTTATCACATTCATTTTTCAACTCTTCTATATCTTCAGCACTTGCTCTGTAGGTTAAAACTTTCTTTTGCTTTTTAAGAATGGTGACTGCAGAAATACTTATTTCATCAGACAAATCTCCAATTATAGTTGAACTATTTGAAATTTGATCCACTTGATCGTTGAGTGAATTAAAAAAGTAAAAGACCGTAAAGCCAATAATTAGTGCCATTAAGTTAACTAAGGCAAAACTAATTCCAATTCTCTTTTTTAATGAAATATTCATAATTATTTCCTAGTTATCTGCAATCTCTGCAAATAGTTTATTAAAATTACTTTCTGATCCTACAAGTACAACTATGTCATCTGCACTGATAATATCCATAGGAAGAGGGCTATCGTTTATCTCAACCCTAAAGGCTGACTTTCCATCTTCTGTAATATAAGGTTTACGTTTCTGAAGCGCCACGATATTTAGCGAATAATTCTGCCTTATCTGCGATTCAACCAACGTTTTTCCTTCAAATTTTTTCCCTAACTTAATCTCTACGATTGAGTAACCTGCTGCAAAGTTGTATCGCTGTAAAACATGAGGTGCGACTATTTTTGATGCTACAATTTCCCCCATATCCTCCTCAACTTTTAAAATTTCTGAGGCTCCGATCTCTTTTAAAACATGTTCATGTAAATTATTTGTTGCTCTTGCAATAATTTTACCGACACCAAGCTTCCTTAACATTGCGACTGCCATAATACTCATTTCGATATTATCTCCGATTGCAACGATGGCAACATCTACTTCCGATATATTTGTAGATCTAATCGCCCTTTCATCAGTAACATCGATGCAAATCCCATGTGTAACTCTATCTTTAATTTTATCAACTAACTCAGCTTCATAATCAATAGCAATAACTTCAGCTCCTTTTTCAAAGAGTCGTGTTGCTGTTTTAGCCCCAAATGTACCTAATCCAATTACTGTTACAATCATATTTTATCCTATCATTATCCTTCCTGTTGGATAATCGACTTTACCTGTTTCTTTTTTATTTTGACCTATAGCAAGTGTAAGAGTTAATGGTCCAACCCTTCCAATAAACATAACAACGATTAAGACTAATTTACCAAAGACACCTAAGTACGGTGTAATCCCTAAAGACAATCCAACTGTTGCAAAAGCACTAATGACTTCGAAGAACAGTGAAAGGAAGTCATGCTCTGGTTCTAGTCTCATCATCAGTAATATAAAAAAACTAACCATTATAAGTGAAATAACAATAATTGATATCGCCCTAACAACAATCGCATTTGGAACTGTTCTATCAAAAAATTCAACTTTATCCTTTCCTTTGATTGTCGCTTTTACTGACTGAAAAAGAATCGCAAATGTTGTCGTCTTGATACCTCCACCGGTTGAACCGGGGCTGGCGCCTATAAACATAATCAGAGAGAAAAGATAAATTGTATGTGGATGCAGCACATTTAAAGGAATGGTACTAAATCCAGCTGTTCTAGTCGTAATCGATTGGAAAATAGAAATTTGTATTTTTTCAAATATTCCGTATGGAGCTAGTCCATGGAGAAATTCGCTAAAGAAGATATATACCGCGAGCAGAACAACAAGAGTGATACTTGCAGTTAAAACAACTTTTGAATGCACACTGAGATTTATAATTTTCCCTCTTTTTAGAATGATATACTCCATTTCCTTTATAACAATAAATCCAAGCCCCCCTAAAAAGATAAGTGCACTTACAGTTCCATGGATCATTGGATTTAAGGCAAAGTCTTCAAGTGAGTTATTGAATAGTGCAAAGCCTGCATTACAGAATGCCGAGATGCTATGGAAAACTCCAAAGTAAAGTGCTTCTCCAAACTCATGTCCCTTAAAGCTAAAACCAATAGTGAGAATAATGGCACCGGCCAGTTCGATCACAAGAGTATACTTGATGATATTTACAATCATTTGAATCAGGCCCTCTAATGAAGATATATCTAAAAGGTCTTGCATCAGTACTTGATCTCTAACTGCTAAAGACTTACCTAATAAAATGGTTATAGATGAGTACAAAGTCATATAACCAAGACCACCGATTTGAATAAGAATTAATATAATTATTTGTCCCATAAAACTGAAATTATCTACAACTGAGAGTGTCGATAAACCAGTCACACAAGTAGCACTGGTGGCCATAAAAAAAGCATCAATAAAGCTTATATACTTTCCGTCAGCGGCAGAAATAGGAAGTGCTAATAGTAATGTTCCTATTCCTATTAAAACAGAGAATGTTAAAATAATAATTTGAGCTGGCGCAAGCTTAATTCTCTCTAATAATGAGGTCGCCCTGGTAATTCTCTTCACTTGTTCTTGGGTACCTGATGACTCATAAAGCGAAAGAACTGATGAAAATAAATGTACTGCGGTTAACCAGAAAGTAAATTGGAGGTCACCATAAGTTAAGAACATAGGAATGACACAGATAAGAGAAAAAATATATTTTCTAAGGAACTCTTCTGGGTTTCGATTACATTGGAAATAATATGAGACAACATTTATAAGAACAACAAAAGGTGCGGCGTATGTAAAAAAGCTTAGTACCAGCTCAATGACATCAGGACTAACCATAGATGTCTCTAATTTGTTCGCCGTATAAAATGAGTATAGAAAAATGAAAGATCCATTAAGAAACAATTCCAAGATAAATGAGAATTTCTGATATACTTTATTCATAATAATATTTATATTTTACGTGATTTTTAATATATATCTATCTGAGCAAAATTGAACACTTATGAATGAATTTTTAATTGACCATATTGATCCACTTGGACAGGGAGTTCACAAAGAAGATGAAAGTATCTTTTTTATTCCTAAAACCTTACCCGGTGAGTCTGGTACCTTTAAGATTCTTCAACGTAAAAAAGGTGTTCACTTCGGAACTGCTCTTGAAGTAACAAAAATCTCTGATATTCGCATTAATCCCGAATGTATTCATTTCAATGAATGCCCTGGGTGCCAGTACCTTCATACCTCATATGAAAATGAACTAAATTTTAAAAAAGAAGCTTTCCACAGAACTTTCAAAAAGCTGATTTACAACAAGGACGCTCTTTCAACCATTTATTCTGATAACAGACATCAATACAGGAATCGAATTCAATTACACTATGATAGAAGTATTCCTGTGATTGGTTTTAATGATGCTAGGAAGAAGCGAATTGTACCGGTTCCCAATTGTATTATTATGAATGATAGAGTTCAGAAATTCTATCAAGAGCTTCTAGGCTCCTGGCTTGAAGAGTCTTCAAGTCACCCCACTAAAGGTCATGTAGAGATTTATGATCACAAGGGTAAAGTCCATATCAACTGGAATAAAAGCTATGCTGCCACTGGATTTTCTCAAGTCAATATCCCTGTAAATCAACTTATGCTAAAAGAGATTAATTCACTATTTCCAAACAAATTAGCCCAGATTGTAGATTTATTTGCTGGGGCAGGTAATATCACCAATGCTCTCAATTTTGAAAAACGTATATGCCTCGACATCTATCCACATACAGAAAACCCAGAAGAGTTTATCAACACTGATCTTTACAACAGTGAAACTCTCCCTAAGTTCTTAAAAAACTTAAACTCTCAAGTAGAACTCCTAGTCCTTGACCCACCTAGAAGTGGCTTCAAAGAGTTGAATATGTGGATTAACGCCTTAAAGCCCAAAAATATTCTTTATATTTCCTGTAGTCCTGGCACACTGGCCAGAGATTTAGCTTTAATTGAGACAAGATTCGAAGTACAGAATCTCGCGTTAATCGATCTGTTCCCAGGAACTCACCACTTCGAAGTTATGACGCACATCAAAACATCTTTTTAGCCTTAGATCTTTCCTAACTTAAACTTTTCAATCCATAGCATTATTGAGTAGTATTATCCTATATATTTAATGGAGGATTGATTGATGAAATTTATTTTGAGCACTTTAATCTTAGTGACACTTCTTTCATGTGCAACAAACAAAGATAAAGACCAAGAGTCTGCTACCGTAAAGAAGGCCAAGCTTTATTACAATAAAGGTACCGCAGATCTTTTGAATAAAGATTATACTATCGCCCTTAAACACTTGTTGGATTCACATGCGTTGAATCCTAATGACAGCAAGACATTAAATAATCTAGGTATGGCGTATTACTTTAAAAAAAGGCCTCAAACTGCCATCAGATTTATCAAAAAATCAATTGAAATTGATCCAAAAAATACAGATGCAAGAATGAACTTGGCGACTATTTATACTAACTCAAACGAGCTTAATGAGGCTGAGAAGCAGTATATGACAGTGCTTGATGACCTTACTTATCAAGGCCAGTACAAGACATATTACAACCTGGCACTTCTGCACTTAAAAAAGAATCAGAGAGCGAAAGCTCTTACATACTTTAAGCAATCACTTAATGAAAACTCTCAGTATTGTCCGGCCCATTACAAATTGGGAGAAATGTTCTTTAACAAAGGCCAATATAATCTCGCTTTAGACAAATTTAAATCTGCATCAGCAGGTGTTTGCTATGACAATCCAATGCCAGTTTATCACCAGGCCGTTACTTACATGAAACTGAAAGAGTTTGGTACTGCAAAATTAAAGCTTGAAGAAATCCTGGAAAGGTTCTCTCTCACGAAGTATGAGACAATGGCGAGGAAAAAACTGAAGGTTCTCTCAAACATTCAACAACGACAAATAAATCAATTTTAAATAAAGTACTAGGAAGATATAGACACCTCCCTTTTATTTTTTTATTTTTGCTCTAAAATACTGAAATATGGAAGAAAAAATATTAATTGGTACATTACTTAGAACTCAACGAGAACACTTAAAGTTCAGTGTTGAGGATATTGCAAACAAGACAAAAATCAATATTAATATATTGAAATCTCTTGAGGAAAGTAACCTCACAGCTCTTCCCAATAAAACTTACGTTAAAGGCTTTGTTAGAAGCTATGCAAAAACACTTGGTATCCTTGAAGCCGACGCTCTAGACTCACTTGAAGAAACTTATCACCAGCTACTTGGTGAACCTCGAGTGGCAGAAGAAAAAAGCCAAACTCTTGGTAGTCTTCAATCAGAAAATACAGATGAAGCCGAAAATGAAGAAATGAAAGAAACTTTTAATTCTATTATTCAAGGTTTCTTTAATAAAAAAATTCTCTTAGGCTTGGCCGCAATAATGGTTTTAGCTGTCATTGGTAAAGGTATTGGTACCTTTTTTAGTAATTTAAATGATGAAAAAGAAACAGTTACAGTTGTCTCAGAGCCTAACTCAGAGAATCCGGAACCAATGCTTAAACCTACTGACGCCAATATCTTAGAGATGGATGCATCTAAAAAACTTGCGAATGAAAATATCGAAGCAGAAGAAATCAAGAGAGAAGCAGTAGAGGCAGCAGAGAAAAAGAAAGCTGAGGTCGCAGAAGCAATCGCAATCGCTAACGAAAATAAAAGAAAAGAAGAAGAGGCAACGAAAGCCAAGGCCATTACTGCAGCAGCAGAGAAAAAGAAAGCCGAGATCGCAAAGGCTAAAGTAAAAGCAAAACCTTTACCGGCAGGAAAATTTCCTTTTAAAAAGTTCTATCCTGCTCCAGTAAAAATGTATGATGTAGTAGACAGTTCAGAAGATGCTAACAATCCAGCCATTCTTCCGCCTAATATAAAAGCTGCCATGATTAAAGGTAAACAAAATGTTTATATAGTCGCTACCAAGCAAGATACTTGGATTAGCTATCAAACTGACGATCAAGCCATCAAAAGATTTGTTTTAAAGCAAGGAAGAAGAGTTCTGATCAAAGGTGAGCGTATTTTACTCTTTATGGGGAACTTTAATGCTGCAAAGGTGTTTTTGAATAACAAACTTGTGAGTGCGAAGTCTAAAACAGGTGTAAAGAGTATGATCTTTCCACAAAGCCTAGCAAGTGAGTATGAATTACCGTTATTCCCTTCTTATAAAGGAGTTCCATACAGTGCAAATGTTTATAAAGAAAATATGGTCGAAAACCAATAGATTAATCTAACTTAACCAATCAATATTTTTATAATTCTTTATCCCAACACCTAACAGAAGCAGGTTTGGAATTACTACGCATAGAACGACAGGAAGCGTGTCATCCCTTGAGGCAGATACTATTGTGAAGTAGATCAAGTAATAACCAATTAAAATGATGATCGCCTTACCACTAGAGTTTTTACTACGACCTCGGTTTCCCGTAACTCCAAGTCCAAACCCAACAAAAGTTAACAATAAACACAGAAGCGGAGTATTAACACGATTCCAGAATTCATATTTTGCGTTTAAAAATTCTTTTTTATTAAAACCTTGTTTTTTTGCTTCTTCAAGTCCCCCATTAATAAATGAACTCAATTCACTTCTATTCATCATAATTTCTTTAACCGAGGTTTGATAAGAAAATCTTTTTTCCGAAATTGGCAAAAGGTACTCTTCAAATAATATTTTTTCTAAGTCACTTCCCTGGGCGTCTTTATTAACAATATTTCCATCGTTTAATAGTAATTTAAAACTCTCCACACCTGATTTCTCATCTTTGCTATGCAGAACTTTTCCCTTTTCTGCCACAATAATTTTTTCCAATTGATTATTAGTATCGTAGATATGCAGAAAAATATCTGTCATCTCTTTAGTTTGTTCATTTACCTCAACAGGGAAAATAGTGACATTCGGAAGATTTGTAAAAAATTGTCCCGATTTAAGACCCTGGATAAGGCTCGTACTACTTATGATTTTAATTTTTGTTCTCACTTTACGGTGAGCATTTGGAACTAGTTCCTGAGTTAATAAAAACACGCTTATAGATATAACAAAGGCCACAAGCATAAAAGGTGCAAGTATTTTATATTTTTCTAAACCGGCGGCCCTTAAAGCAACATATTCTGAGTCACCTGACATACGAGACAAGCAAAAGATAGATGAAAAGAAAATCGAAATTGGTATCGCCATGGGAATTAAAGTCGTCATAACGTTGCCAATAAGACCAAGAATAAAAAAGAAAGAAATATCGTCAGATGAAACGAGAGACATTATCCGAAATAGCTCAAATGTCATAAGAAACGTCACAAAAAAGATCGTACTCACTAAGAAAGGAACGATAAAATTGACCGCTATATAGCTTGAATACAGTTTAGGTATGATTCTCATTTAAATAGAGTACTAAATGCCAGATATTTAGACAATAAATTCCGATTCTGGTAGGTTTTCATAGTAATTAGTTACTAATAAATGACTCAAGGAGAATATATGAAATTACATTTTGATTTTGAAACAAAACATCTGGATAACGCAGAGGTTAAAGTTTTAGCAGCATACTCTAAAAAAGATGGCGGAATATCTCAATCATGGACGCAAAAAGAGCTTTTAAAGCAATTTGCCATGGTTAAGTCATCGAAAAACTTCACAGCGGCCGCTGGAACAACATTTAGCTTCACATCGAGTACATTACAAACAGTAATTGTTGTTGGAATGGGTGAGAAGTCAAAAGCGAAAGCTGAAGGCATCAGAAAAGCTGCCGCAAATGCATTTAAAGCTGTTGCAGGTAAAAAGTTTGATTCTGTTGTTATCGATGTTGCCTCATTTAATGCTATCAATAAATTACCAGATACAATGGGACTAATGTATGAAGCCATTGCCATGACGACTTATGCTTTTGATAAACATCTTTCAAAGAAAACAGAGCATAGTTTCAAAGATATTTGTCTTTATGTTGCAGATAAAAAAGTTAAAAGAAATGCTGATAAAGTTCAAGAAAAAGCTGCAAATATTGCAAGTTCAGTAAACTACGCAAGAGACCTTGTAAATGAAGCTCCAAACATCCTTCACTCTGAAGAGTACTCTGACCGTATTGATAAAGATGTTAAAACAACTCTTAAGGGTAAAGGCGTAACATTCAAAGCTCTTGGGATGAAAGAACTTAAAAAAGAAAATATGAACTTATTTCTTTCAGTAAATGCAGGTTCTGCTTATGACCCAAGACTTGTTCATCTAACTTATACTCCAAAGAAAGTAACAAAAAACACAAAACATTATTGTCTAGTTGGTAAAGGATTAACATTTGATACAGGTGGATACTCTTTAAAGCCAGGTGCCTCAATGATGGGTATGAAATTTGATATGGGTGGTTCATCTACTGTTTATGGCGCATTTAGAGCGGCAGTATTAAATGGTTCTCCATATAAAATAACATGTATTCTAGGAATGACTGATAATGCAGTAAATGAAAGTGCAACGGTACCTGATTCAATTATAAAAGGTAGAAACGGAACAACTGTAGAAATCCTAAACACAGACGCAGAAGGAAGATTAGTTCTTGCAGACTGTCTAGACTATGCTTGTGATCAAAAACCAGACTATATTATTGACGCTGCAACTTTAACAGGTGCTTGTCTAGTCGCTCTTGGAACTCAAGTTTGTGCGATTCTTGGAAACAATGACAAATTCACAAAAGAAGTTCTTGGATCTGCAAAAGCAAGTGATGAGTATATGTGGCAATTACCAATCATTCCTGAATGGCGTGAAGATATGAAGTCACAGATTGCTGACCTTAAAAATATTGGTTCAACAAGATTTGCTGGAACTGCAACTGCAGCAGCGTTCTTAGAGAACTTTATTAAAAATGATATTAAGTGGGCACATCTTGATATCGCAGGTGTTTGTGATTCTCAATCTCACCTACCTTACTGTCCAGCTAAGGGTGGTTCAGGCTTAATCGTTAGATCGCTTCACCACCTACTTACAAAGTAGTGAAACAAAAAAGTTTTAAAATCGTTTTATTTGCACCAGATATTCCCGGTAATACCGGGAGTATCGGTCGCACTTGTGTTGCCATGGGAATAGAGCTTATCCTTATTAAACCTTATGGTTTTGATATATCAGAAAAAGCCGTAAGACGAGCAGGGCTCGACTACTGGAAGTACGTTCAGCTCACCGAATACGATTCCTTTGATGAATTTCTAGAAAAAGAAAATCCTGCTAGAGAAAAGCTCTTCATCTTAGAAAATAATGTTGATCAAAATTACTATGATGCAGGATACACCGAAGGTTGCTACTTAATATTTGGCTCTGAAACAAAAGGAATGCCAAAAGAGTATTACGAAACTTACAAAGATCGCATGTTTCACATGCCAATGTATTCAGATAAAATCAGATCTCTAAATCTCTCAAATGCTGCAACGGCCGCGGCTTATGAGTGTTTACGCTGCTTAAATTAATAAGACTCATTCTCTAGAGAAAACAAGTCATCATCAAAATGATTAACAAGAGCAAAAGGTAAAACCTCAGCTTCAGCATTTAGTCTCTCTTCTTCATTTATAATTTTTGCTTGCCTCATCTTAAGTAAAATTGAACTGACCTGCTCTGAGGCAAAATCCGTTAGTCTGCCTTCATTATAGGACTGTGCATACCGTAGCGGACTTGGAAGCAACATTGCGAGGAACGCACCTTCTTTGGCAGATAATGCTTGGGGGGCTTTTTTAAAATAATACTTACTTGCTTGTTTAATGCCATAAATATTCTTCCCTAGCTCAACAAGATTCAAATAGTGTTCTAAGATTTGATCCTTAGAGAGGTTTCTTTCTATTAATACTGTGTAAACGGCCTCGAAAGCTTTTCTAGTAATTGTTCTATCATTAGAGAGCATTAAATTCTTGGCCACCTGCTGAGTGATTGTACTTGCCCCTCTAACTAGTCTACCTTCTTCAATACTTTCCTTGATAACATCTTCAATCTGATTAAAATCAAGTCCACTATGATCATAGAAGGCCCAATCCTCACTAATAATAATCGCCCACTTTCCCACATGTGATATGTCATCTAGCTTCACCCAGAAGTTGGGTCTCTTTTTAACTAGCTCGTAGGATTTACTCTCCAACTTATAAACTGAGTAATGGGTGGTTAGTTTCGTAACTTGTACTTGCATATATATCCCGGCACCTAAACCGGATAAAGTCAGTAAAGTAAATGATATCAATAATATAGCTTTTAAATAATTTTTCTTCATTTTGTATAATTTCAGTCTGTTAACTATTAAGTATTCCTCTTAAGTTCATCTTATAAGATTCCGATTAGATAAGTATGAAGATTACCAAAGTTGTAGTCATATTCACAATACTTTTGATCAGCACAAGCTGTGCCAGAAGATTTAATGTCGCAAGGATAGTTCCTGGCGTCACGTCTACGAATCAAGTTATAAAGTACCTTAACGAACCTCAGTATTTCGATAGATCTTCATTTAACGGTAGAGAGGAAGTACTCATTTGGGATGATGTTACAGTCCAAACAGACGATGACACTGTTACAGCAGTACACAGAATGCCTGCAAGTCACGAAACATCACTACAGTTTTGGAGACAGCACTATAAAAAATCAACACAGAATTTTAGTAAAGTTAGCTCTCGCATCGATAGCGGAGAACATATTTGGCAACTAAATCTTCCTCAGCACGGCATTAATGTCGTTTACGATGAAAATTTAGATCAAGTTATTAAGGTAATATACTACTATGTGGAGTAAGAAGTATTGGCGAGTAAATTCTAAGATCGCCTGGAAGAAATTTCAAAAGCATCAGCATCACCTTATGGGTGTCGTTGCTATTTTTGCAATCGCTTTCGCTTCTCATGGACTCTATAAAAAACTAAGCGATCAATCACACCTCTCAACATTTACTGAGTGGAAAGTATACCAACAAAATCAAACTGACCGATCTCCTGCCTCAGCAAATACGATGCAATGTAATCTCAACTACGTCGGACTAGCTCAAGTAAAAGCAGAAATACTTGCTCTAGAAAAAAAGTATGATACCGGTACTGTTTTAGAAGGCGAGCTTTACGGCCTAAACTTTAAGAACTTAAAATCTATTGGATCACAGCTTGTGGCCGATAATAAGCACCTAATCGGTGATGCCACTGTTGAATATAACTTTGATTCATGTACGGATGTTCCTTGTATTTTAAATAAGATTTATCAAGATGAAACACAAATGTCTGGAAATTTTATTTATTATTGGTATCTAAAAACAGGAACAATGATTTCTTCAACAAATATTATTCCTCACCAAGAATCACCAAAAGCTGGTTTCTACTCAGGAAGAAAGCATAATTATGAAGAATTCCTTTTCACCAAAGAAGAACTACAAAATTTTTATTTTTTAGCTAAGAGTTTACCCGAAAAATTAACATTTATACCTATCATGAAGTCTTTACATAAAGTTCCAAGAGCAGTACGAATTGAAGGTGCAAAAACGGCATGTTCAGTAGCTCTTCCCAATGGACAAATACTACTAGAACAAAGATGTTTACCACAAGATCATAAATCATTCTTTGTAAATGTAACAAGAGAAATTGCAAAGTATGTTGACCGCCAAGAAGGTTTAAAAAAGAATCTTAGCAGTATCTCATCTTCAAAAAATTGGGTTGAGCAATCAGTTTGGTTTAAAGAAAGTTATTTTAATTCTTATAATAAACAATTCCAGTACAGATGGAAATCTGACCTAGGGCAAGAGAACTTTGTAGACAAAAGAGCGATGGTCTCACCTGTTGAGCAGGTCTCATCTCTTATTGCTTATTACAGATTTGACCCTGTTAAATTTACCAATAATACTCCTTCAGATATCGCACAATGGATTCAAAGTGAAATCTTTCACAATAAATCATTTGATCCTTCTGGACTCTATAGTCAATATATCAATCAAGCTATTGACTCGTGGTCATACCAAGAAGTTGGTATTTGGAAAGACTGTATTGACGAGCATATTGATATGGAAAATATTACTTCCACACACAGAGATATTGCTTCTAGTTTAGAGCACCCTCTCTTTAAATGTGTTGAGAGCAAGGTTCCCGCATTCATTAATTATGTAAAAAGAAATATTTCAAAAGAAAACTTTGAAGGCTGCCAATTCTTTACTGACTCCAATCAGTACGGACATGTTTCAAAGAAATTTGACGATAGCATCCAAAGACATTTAGTCGAAAAAGTTTTACAGAGAAAAACAGAAATAAGAAAGCACGGAAATGAAGTTCTCATAGGCCAGCAAATCAAGCAAACATTCATTGAGAGTGTTGACCCACATGCTGTCTACATAGACTGTTTTTCTTATCCAAACAAAGCTCGATGCTATAAAGAAGAGATGACAACTAAATTATCTTCAATCATTAGCTCTCACTCAGACATATCTGAGTATTACCAAGGTATTGTAAAAGAAGACATTTTAGGACTCTTCCCTTTTGATAATATAAAAAAAGATACTAACGAGATGACGAAGATGTTTCTTGCCCCTTACACGGCAAAACTTCACCAGGCCGCTAATAAAATGTGGGATTCATGTAAATTAGAGGGCATTGATCACTCAGAGCCACTTAAGCTTCCTATGACATTTTCTGGTGGACGCCATTTTGTTAATGCTAAACTTATCAATTGTATAAATAGCTCTGTGAAAGATGAGCTTTTCAAGCTTGCTGAACTTAAAGCTTTCCACAAGATTGGAAATGACTATGTAGAATTCAAACTAAAAGATCAAGAACAAATATTTGCTCTAAGTTTTCTCGAAGGAAGACTTCTACAAACATTAAATAATATTCTTGATCGCGAGTACTCATCAGAGCGAGTAAGACTCGAAGATTACTTCAATACAACAAAAACAAATGCGCTTGCTAACTTCACTAAAGATAAAAAGTACTTCACAGATATCTTCTCTTTTGATCAAGTTAGCAATATGTGTAACGACGATATTAAAAAACTTTATCCTGAAAACTACTTCTATCACTCAAAATCAGAAGTTGATAATAAGTACGGAAGAACAATTTGTTCAACCTTCACTGGCCTTCCAGATGTTAAGCAACGTCTCTCTGCCCAAGTTCGTGATCAATGGTTAAAAAACAGAAAAGTTGCCAAGAGCTACCTTGAAGAAAATTTTCAAGAATATGTGGATGACTGTAATGATGAGTATTCATCAGATAGAAATTCTAGACGTTACTCTAAAGATAGACGACTTAGAAAAATATGTATTGAAGAATCATATGGGCAGGCCCTTTCAGATTCAATTGAGATGTGGCGTGATCATGAGCACTATGACTTCTTCGCTCAAAAAGAGAATGAACTCGTAAATTACTTCTATGGTCAAAAATCTCAAATCGTTAGAAAATCACTATAAAATAAAGTAAAAAAAAGCCTGGGTTTCCCCAGGCCATATCGATCATCAAGTGATCTATTCAAACATCCTATTTGAATTCAAATTAAAACTTGTAAGTCATAGAAACTCTAGACATTAAAATGTCTGACCTAAGAGCTCCAGCCCCACCAGAAGTGTCATTACCGATTGAATCAGTACTATCACCGTCAGTCGTTTCTTCAACTCTAGAAGAGTTACCAATCATACCGTCAAACGAAAGGTCACCGAACACTAAAGTTGCACCAGCAGCTACAACAGTTGAATTAGCAATTGTCGCTTTATCACCGTCATCATCCTCATAAGTTCCCATAACATTACTTGTTACAGATCCTCTAAGAGTTAACCACTCTTTTGCCATTACTTCTAAAGCAATTGAAACAGGAAGAAATGTAAGTTTGTTTTCACCTGCAGCCGTACCAGCAGTAACGCCAGCTTTGTTTGCACAAACAGCATCAAATGTTGCAGCATCACACTCATAAGTGTTCATATTGTATTCAGCTGAAGCCCACATTGTTGCCTTGTCATTTAATTTGTATGTCTTAGCGACTGCAACTTTAGTTTCGCTTCCTTTGATTTCATCACCGTCTTCGTCTTCTACAGCAGCAGTTTTAACTTTTACCATATAATCAACATCACCTTGACCATATGTAATACCGATATCCATTGATCCTTTACCTTCAGTTTCACCACCAGCATCATCTTCAGACTTATTACCTAGACCAAAATCAAGAAAACCTTCGATATCTCCAGAGATAATCCCAAGTCTAATTCCCATTGAACTCGCAGAATCATCATTTGTTCCTTGCTCATTCTCATAATCTTCATAAGAGAGTCTTGCTCCCCATTGAACACCAGCATCTCCAGCAACAAAAAGATCTGTAGTATTTGACTCTGTTTGTGTCGATTTGTTTGCTCGTGCAATGTTTGAAAGGTTTGACTCATTACCAAAGTAGATTCCGTAAACCATATTTCCAGCAGCTTTAAATAATCCACCTTCTGCTCTTGGAGTTGAAGCTTGATCACCAGTCTCTGATGTATCTCCCCACTCCAGAGTTACGAAATCTTTGTGGTAGTTAAGTACCGCAGGATTCATCATAACATTTCTTGAATCGTCTAAGAACATTGACCCTTCTCCGTCTTGTCCTAATGCTTCTAATCTTGCCTTAGAAGCTAATGCTCCTGTAGAAAGAACTGCTAATCCAATAGCAAGTGCAATTTGTTTTTTCATTGAAAATCTCCTTGTTTATCTCTTATTGTATAAGAGGCAACTTTATTCAGTTAAAACTCATGTCTTTAATTACTTATCTAAATTAGAATTTTTTGAGTGAAGTTTGTCAAACTTGTTTGGTTAAATTTAGAGTATTATTTACGCGCAGCAACCGCCCCTATCAAACAAAACATGTGTGTTAACAACGACAAAACGCGAAGAAGACCTACAGTGGCTTCGCAAGAAACATTTGCCCCGACGGGAAAGCCATTGTACACGATAAGCGTTGTTTTTTTGACGCGTTTTCTGTGCAAATACATTAAGTTTACTTCTTAGATTTTTAATAGAAAACTCATTTAATTAGCTATAAATGTGTTTTTTTATTTCCCTTTTCTAAAAAAATAAATACACTTACTATATAGAAAACTAATTAACTTTATTTAAGTTAACTTTAATAACAAAAAATTGTTTAACAAAAACAAAGGATGTAAAACATGAAAAATTTATTAGTAGGAATTTTAGCACTTACGACTGCTACAGCAGCATTTGCTGACGGTCACTCAATGATTAAATTAGACGGTTGTCTTGATGACGGTAGATGTTCTAACTTAGACTTCAACATGGGTGGAGATGATACTGAAGATGCAGAAGCTGCTAATCAAACTATCGCTCTTAACTACGCAATGGCATTTGCTGGTAACTATGGTGCTGGTATCACTTATGTTCAAGCTTCTGAAACAGCTGACGGAGATATTTCTGATGCAAACCAATCAGACAACTTCAATACAATTGGATTATCTTTTTACTGGAACAAAGATGGATCATGGTCTAAATCTTGTTTCGCTGCTCTACACCACATGACAACTACTTACTCTGAAAGTGATCAAACAGACACTACTGGTAACGACGTTATGACTGATATCTCTTTAGAGTATGGTCACAGATATGCACTAGGTTCAGCAATGATGGGTGTAACTATGAACTGGGTACCTTCAGTTTCTTACCACATGACTAAGACTTCAAAGCAAGATGAAGATGCTGATGATATTAACTCAACTGAGTTAAGATTAAACGTAGCTAATTTCGCAGCAACTTTCTAATTTAAATTTTATTTAAATAAGATATTAAGGGGTCGCATTTATGCGGCCCTTTTTTTTACCAAAGTTCCTTAATCTCAATCGCCAAAGCTGTATTTTTTTTATTCAAACTAATATCCACTTCATCACTACAAAAATAAGGCTCGTTATTAGACGGCCAACGGTTTTTATTTATATCGATGAAGGTAATAACCGTATAATTGCCAGAGACTATGTCACGTAGATCCTCAGTTCCTTCACCGTTAGTGTAACTCTTAACAGAAGCAGTACAGATATCATCTTCGCAATCTATATTAGAGCCTCCTATGGCAAGCACAGGACTAAACTCACTGAAGTTATTGCAATAAGCAGTTGTATAAATTGTTATAAGAGTAAAATTTTCTGCTGATTCATTCACACACTTCATAGGCGTGATACATGTGACCTCTATATTTCTTAAATATGAGAGAGAGGTTGCGCGAGAATCATCACCATCAGGTGGCGTGATCAAACAGGACGTCAGTAAGTAAGAAACAAGAAGTAATTTTATTAGCATCATAAACTTCTCCTTAGAGGAGTGGGGTGATCAAAAGAATCAGAACAGATATGATATAAAGTGAAATCTTCTTACATTTGAAATTGTTTCGTGACAGGCCAGTTTAAAATAACCTAGAATTTCAGTACAGCTTTAGTTAACCACGGAAGGTGCTTTTTGGGCAGGGATGCCTACCTTTTTTCTTACTAGTTTTTTAACTAGAAATTACTTTTCATTATAGCATAATAAGCGCGAGAAAAATACTTAAAATCGTTCGAATCCCCCTTGTCTATTGGTGATGCGTGCCCACAAAACTTTACATGTTCCGATTGTAAGTCACTAAAAAGAGTGTCATCTACCCCTGTAATATCAAATTCATCAGAAAAACGTATCATTTGATCAACATTCTCCTCAGTGAATTCTGGTAGCACACGCTCAATAACTCTTCTCATGAGCTTAATCTTCTTTGCTAGGTCTTCTTCTTGAACATCGTCTTCTGATAAGAAAGTTACTGCTGTAAGCTCCTGAGTCGAATTTGTGGGGTTAAAAGGCTCAATATCTAATAGGAAGCTTCCCCATTCGTGAGTCATACTCTGTGGGATAATAAGACTTCCACTTTCTGGATACACTTCAGCTTTTGCTTTAAAATGAACAGCGATGGCGGAATGGTTCTCTATAGTTACACAGAACTTCTGAACGCTTTCTGGCAAACTATCTTTATTTGAAACGAGATTGAAAAATTTCTTAGGTGATTCACAGAAATAAAGATTCTCGCAGGTAAAATTTTCATAATCACCGGTGTGTACTTTAAAATTTGTTTGATCAGCAAGATCTGTGTTCTCAATCATCTCAATACTTTTAATTAGCTTATGAGTTTGATTCTCAGACATAAGTTGATCAAAATTTTCTCTCTGTTCCGCTTTTAAAATTGCATTGGAATTAAAATTAAAATACGGAGCGATAAAAAACTCTTCATTTGATTTGATATCGTGAGGTTTTGCTCTTCCACCGAATGGTTGAAACTTTGTATCTTTATAGAATTTAACTTTTGTTTGAGAGGGAGTTATTTCTAAGCTAGCATTAAGTCCATTTAGTTCATCGGCCACCGCTTGAGATCTGATTGAGTTAAGAGAAGTCTTCAGTTCATTCTCAAAGTCTTCTTTAAGGTAGGAATTATTTGTAATGAGTTTCACTTCACCTGGGTATTTTTCATTTAATTTTAAAAAAGTGAGAACACCATAAATATTTTCACCGTAAACAATATGCTTACAATATTTTGTTGTCTCTATATGATCTTCTTGATTATGTGTTTTCTTTAAGGATCTTAAATCAAAACCGGACATGAAACTCTCCTATCTAAGGCCCTATCATATCCTATGACAGAGCTGATAGAAATAAATTTTTCATATAAACCAGAACTTTTTGAAGCTTTATGACGCAAGGTACTTTAAATTATCTAATTGCTAATTTATCACCTGGTAAAATCATTCTCTTTTTAACAAGTCTGTAGTTGGATCTAATAATAGTGTTGATATTGACACCAGTCGTTCGTGCAATATTCCAAAGTGTATCGCCTTTTTTAACAGTGTAAAATTGAGAAGGGGATCCAATGTTTTTCCCATTCCTTTTCCCTCTTTTAATCCATTTTTGATAAGCTCTTCTACGCAAGATACTCTTACGAGGCTTTTCATAAAGATCTGAGTAAAGTCTATTATCTTTTTGAGTATGATCATCTCTAAAAGGCAGTAAGACAGTCGTTTTTGGATAAAGCTTTTTATTTTCGGCGATACCATTGAGATCTGTCAGAGTTTTTAGGGGGACTTTGAACTTACGACTAACATTATAAAGGCTTGCATATCCTCTAAGAGAGTACTGCTTATAGTTTGTTGCTAATATATTTATATCATTGCGCTTTTCTTCCCAAACATCTTTTTTTCCTACTGGAACTCTCAATGTATAAGACTCACCTTTAGGTGGAGTTTGCCATCTCAAGATTTCTGGATTGTATTTTTTTACCGACTCAAAGCTTTCATCGATGACTTCTCCGACTTTATATAGGTCAGTATTAGCAGGAACTTGAATTTCTTCGAAGTCTAACGCTCTTTTAAACTCAACATTCGTAAATCCAAACTTAGATAAGTTTTTCCCTATGATCGCCAAGGCCATAATTTTTGGAACGTAGTTTTTAGTCTCAGCGCGAAGATATCTTCCTTTTCTAATTTTCCAAAAGTCCTTTGTTTTATATCTTCTGATTGCTCTTGAAACCTTCCCCTCACCAGCATTATAGCTGGCCATAGCAAGTTCCCACGAACCAAACATTCCATATAGTTTTCTTAGATAGTCTGATGCTGCTACAGTTGCTTTTAAAGGATCTCGTCTTTCATCAAGATAGAATCCAACATCAAGTCCAAATCTCGTACCTGTCTTCGGCATGAATTGCCAAGGACCCACGGCCTTTGCCCATGAACGAGCATGATTTTGAAAACCACTCTCGGCCATTGATAAATAGATAAGATCTCTTGGCATACCTTCATCATTTAAAATTTTAGAAAGTACTGGAGCATATCTTCCTGCCCGCTCAGCATACCTTTGAAAATGCTTGCCACCTCTATCACCAGAGAAGTACTTAATCCATTTTTTTACCGCAGCATTATAAACAACAGGAATATCGTAATAATAATTTGTGAGGTTTAAGTGTTCAGCTCCATAGAGAAAATAGATTTTCTTACCAGATTTTTTAAGATCTGCATCGCCGATACTTCCAATAATACAATCATCACAATTAGGAGAATTTTTATCAATAAGATGAGTCTGCACTCTCGCTTTGGCTTCTACTTCTGGTTCACTTTGATTTTGATCATCGCCCACCTTAAAGCCTGCACATGATGTAAACAATAATGCTAATAGTATTGATAAAGATATTTTCGACTTAAACTTAAACACCAAAACTCTCCTAGTCTTATAAACTCAATTCGTCCGTCCATAAGCGAATTCACTTTCTTAATTATAACTTATTTTCAGTTACTACTTAGAACAGAAAAATCTACCCTAATGTAAATTCAAACACTTAAGCCTATAATATTTACTATGGAACGAAGTGTAAACCTTATATTCTTAAACAAAATCCGCCTATATTGTATAAAAGGTGCGCTACTCATGTTCCTAGTAGGTCTAACAGGTCATTCAAGCGCTAAGGTTGATCCAAAGAATTATGACTTCTCTTTAGACAAATTTGAAATCTTCAAACCCGACTCAACCTTAAAGATAATTCAGGCCAAATACCCTAAGGGCGTGGTGGCCTTTAAAAAGGGTCGACTCATTACTTACAAATATTATGTTGAGCACCTTAGATACAAATTTCCCGTCTTTGTTCAGTTTAAAGAAAATAAGGTTCTGGATTTTTATGCCAAACTTCCCTCTTATTTTTTACATAATATTTTTCATCAATCACTGATTAATCGCATAGGAAAGCAGGACAGTTTTAAAAGAGTTGAAGAGCAAGCTATTTATGTTTGGAAAAATAAAGACGGCAAAAGGCATATATACTTTGGTTCATGTACTATTACATGTTTTCCGGTTTATTACTCCGTACAAAATATAAAAGAAAAAAATTACGAGACTCTTATTCAAAAATTTTCTAACTTTGAAGCTAAAGACTAGCTGGCTTCAGCATCATCGAATCTTGGCTTAAAGTTCTTTTCTGGATAAATAAAACCTGTAGCATACTGACAAAGATCTAATATGGTATTTCTAAGGGCGAATTCAAGACCTGTATAGGATATATGGGTTGTATTCATCGTCAGAAAGCTTAGTAACTCTTCTTTAGACATTCGCTTCATTTCATTTCTAAGTATTGGGTCAAGTCTTAAGATTTGTAAATCAGAACTCAATGTTACGACACCATCATAAGTTATGAGAACATTCTTTTCTAAATCCACCAAGAATGACTCGTAGCTTGCCTCTTTTGGTGACATGACAACAAATCCTTCATCAACTGGAACTCCCCAGAATCCTACAATGCCTTGGCCTGCAAGAGCGAAGCTTAAAAATCTTGTGAGAATAACTCTTAAGGCGCTTTCATTATCTGTGGCCCTAAGCCCTAATTCCCAAAGATAATTTCCATCTCCAAGAATCATCATTCCTACATTTTTATATCTATAGACGCTATAATTTCCCATCTGAGAAATACTCTCTGGCCCATAACTACCAAAACTATGATCGCTGCGATTAATTTGCTTACTTACTCTGGCGTTAGCACTTGTTACTTTTAAAACTTTTGTAAGTTGAGGTTGAAACGATATCGACTTCACCTCGTCTCTTTCAATTTTATCAAAGCCCATTAATTCAAGAGTGCTTACTAGGCCGTTCTCAAATTCAAAGTCCTCAAAGCGTAAATAGACTTGGTAGCCTAAATCTTTTTTGAATTGATAGTAACTAAATTTTTTATCGTCAGACATAAATTATCCTTAAACGACTGTTCTTTCTCATACTTAATACTGATCGACCTTTTAAGGATTATGCTTTAGAATAATTAGTAAATATGGAGCAATAGAATTATGAAATTTTCCTTTATTTTAGTCGTCCTTACATTTACCATAGTGCCCAACTCGGGTATAGCCAATAAACCAATCGAATTTGATAAGAAAGCGTTTATAGAAGTGCAAAGAAGTCAGGTAAGAGTTTCAGATCTAGCGCAAGAATTGGGTGAAGAATCTGACTCTGAAGTACAACAAACGGCCTATGGCCAGGTGGGATTTGATATCAATTTGTGGGGACACTCCATTGATTCAAATATCTTTTTCCGCCAGACCCAATCATATCTTCTAGAAAATGAATCTAACGTTACCAATTACTCTCTCTATCCCAAAAGAACTATTGCAAGAGATCTTTTCAAAATGGAGCATATCAATGAGACGGGGGAAGATAGAAGTGAGCTCGTTTTAAATGAATTCAGCTATGACTGGGGTGACGATGAAGTTTGGTTTACTTTCGGAAGAATGCATATCGTTTATGGTGAAGGTGTTTTTTCAAACCCCATTAATCCTTTTAATTATAGTTCAGGCTTTGCCAACACTTACGGTATAAATCTAGCAAATGATGGTATGGAGTTTTTAATTGGAAAAAAAGACGATCTTAAACTACATATCTATCTTTTGGCGGATAGGTCCTTTAATAATTATGAAGATGAAAAGGTCGCAAGAACAATATTCTTAAGAGGTGAATGGGCAGTAAACCCGGCAACAAATATAAATTACGTTCTAGGTGAAGACCAAAAGCGCCACAAGTATGGGGTTGAAGTTAGTAGAAAAATTACAGAACAGAGAAAAGGCTATTTGCAATTAGTGCGCTACTCACAAAGGTTAGATAAAGAAGAAGTCTACGCCAAGGGGCTAACACATTTCCTGCTAGGTTATCAGTTAGAACCAAACACTCGGCAAGCCTTTACAATTGAGTTTGGGAAGCAACAAAGGAATACTTTGGATCAAAGCTACGACCCTATAAATCATTTACCATTTGAAGGCTTTGCGGCGATTAGCTCACGGCTCAGTCATAGTGATAAATGGAGCTCTGAGTTAGGTTTTACTCAAGACACTGATTCTGACTATAGATTTTATAAAGTTTCAACGACTTATGATCTTGGAAAGTTCAATAATATTAGACTCTTTCATACTGGGCCTTTGACAACTAGCACTAGCGAAGATCTAGACTACACGTCACAGCGCTATATCCCCACTGAAACAGGGATTGCCGTCAGGGCGCATTTCTAAACAATTCTCTTATTTATCATTGACATATAACCCTCAAGGCCATAAAAACTAGAGTTCATTATATGATCTAGAATCTAGGGGTGAAAAGCAGAGCTTTTGCTCTCTCCTAGCTAGGCAGTTTAAGGAGAAAATATGTACGGTGTAGTAGAAATTAAAGGTCATCAGTACCGAGTTAAAGAGGGTGATGTCGTTGACGTTCAAAGAATGGATGCGGAAGTTGGTTCAAAAGTAGAACTAGATCAAGTTCTTTTTATTGGTGGAGATGCTCCAAAAGTTGGAACTCCAACAGTAAGTGGTGCAGTTGTTACAGCTGAAGTTGTAAGACAAGCAAGATCAAGAAAAATAATTATCATGAAAAGAAGTCCAGGTAAGTACAGAAAGAAAAATGGACATAGACAACATTACACAGCTTTAAAAATCACTGGAATTAAAGCTTAATTAAAAGAAGAAGTTAGGAGAAATATATGGCTCACAAGAAATCAGGTGGTAGTACAAGTAACGGTCGTGACTCTAACCCTAAAATGAGAGGTGTTAAGAAGTACGGTGGTGAAGTAGTTATCAACGGTAATATTATCGTTCGTCAAAAAGGAACTAAATTCCACGCTGGACCAGGTGTAAAAATGGGTAGAGATTTTACTCTTTATGCAGTTGCAGACGGAAAAGTTAAATTTGGTCATTATAACAAAAAAATGAAATCAGTATCTGTGGTTTCAGCTTAATTAAATAAGTAATTTTTACATTATACGTAAGGGAGTCAGACAATGACTCCCTTTTTTTATATATAAAGACTTGATATGAAATTTATTGATGAAGTTAAAATTCAATTAAAGAGTGGAAAAGGTGGCGATGGCCGCGTTGGATTCCGTCGTGAAAAATTTGTTCCCTATGGTGGACCAGATGGTGGAAACGGCGGGACCGGTGGAAGCATATACTTTGAAGGTGACGAGAATGTAAATACTCTCGTGAAATTCCGTGGAAGAAAAGTTTATCCCGCAGAAGACGGAGAAGGCGGATCCGGGGGAGAAATGCACGGTAAAGCTGGCGAAGATTTAATTATCTACGTTCCAGTTGGAACTCTAGTCTTTAAAGATGAGCCGATTATCGATGAAGATGCTTACCTCTATGAAGATCAAGACCCAGAAGAAGACGAAAAAGATGACGATAAGAAAAAGAAAGTTGTTTATGTAACTCCCATTTTTCCAGACTCACAACCAGGTGATTTACTTGTTGATATCACAGAGCACGGACAAAGAGTGCTCATCTCTCAAGGTGGCCGTGGTGGTCTAGGAAATACGAACTTCAAATCTTCTACTAACCAAGCTCCAAGACATGCACAAAGTGGTGAGCAAGGTGAAATGCTTCCCTTAAAGCTTGAGCTGAAGCTTATTGCAGACATAGCTCTGGTAGGTCTCCCAAATGCTGGAAAATCTACACTTATTGCGACTATATCATCGGCCAAACCTAAAATTGCAGACTATCCCTTCACAACTTTAACTCCCAACCTTGGAGTTGTTAAGGTTGATCAGGATGACTCTATTGTTGTAGCAGATATTCCTGGATTAATTGAAGACGCAGCTGAAGGAAAGGGCCTTGGTATTCAATTCTTAAAGCATATTGAAAGAACCTCTGCCCTAGTCCACCTCATTGACTGCTCAATGCTGCTAGAGCCTGCAGAAGCAATAGAAGACTATGCAACCGTAAGAGCGGAGCTTTTAAAATACTCAGATCGAATTGCCAAGAAACCTGAAATTATCTGCCTAACTAAGACAGATGCTATGACAGAGGAAGAGATTGATCGCTTTCAAGCTGAAATGGAAAACCAAACCGATAAAAAGGTTCTTGTCATCTCAAGTGTGACTGGCAAGAACCTTGATATATTGAAAAGACTTATGCTAAAGACTAAGCAACAAAGATTAAAAGAGGAATCTAATGAGTAATCCATACGTACAAAAAGAAGTAAAAAAAGTTCTTGATAGCGCTGAGTATCCAACTAATATGGCCTTAGCAGCAGCTTGGATTGTGGCCCACTTTAAGGGTGTAAACATTAAGATTTATGATACAAAAGATCAAAGTTCGCTTTGTGACTTTAATATTATTGCATCAGCAGAGAATACGACTCAAGCGAAATCAATGATCGATGAAATCATGTTTAATCTTAAGCAGAGTGGTGCTGATGTTCTTTCACTTGAAGGTTTAGCGGATGGTGAGTGGATTCTCCTTGATATCGGAGATGTTATTGTTCATATTTTTCAAGATGTCTCGCGAGAGGTTTTTGACCTTGATAGCCTATGGCATGAATGTGATCAAGTAGAAATTCCTCAAGAATACTACTTCGGTGCACCAGAAGAAGCCGCCAAAGAAAAAGATACCACTGAAAACTACTTCTAACCTCTATAGTTAATGGCAAGTCTTCATCTTATTTGTGTTGGAAAACTTAAAGACAAAAGTCTTGAGAATATAGAACACGATTATTTGAAGCGTATTAAGAATCCCGAACTCAAAATCCATGAAGTTAAAGCAAAAGCAGAAAACAAAGATCTCGAAGCAAAAGAAATACTAAAAAAAATAAACTCTATTAGCACTAACTCATTCATTGTCGTTCTCACAGAGTTTGGAACAGAGTATGGCAGTCCTCAATTTTCAAAGTGGTTATATACAAATTTAGAAAATGGTAAGGATATTGCTCTAGTTATTTGCGGAGCCGAAGGTCCAGGCGATGAATTACTGCATGCAAGTCATGCAAAACTATCTCTAAGCCAACTCACCTACCCACACAAGCTTGCGAGAGTTCTTCTTATTGAGCAACTATACCGCGCTAAGACCATTCATGAAGGTCACCCCTATCATAATTAGTTTCTGTTAAAAAAACCTATAGGCCTTTCGTTCTCATCAAATTGAATATTACTTGGGTTAGAAATTATTGAATATCTATTATTAAAAGGACCTGCTTCACACTGATCTCTTTCTGTATATGAGATTGTTCCATTACATCGATAGTACATTTCCAAAAGTTTGCTGAATTCAATACCTTCAAAATGGCTAAGCATTCCTTGTTCTGTATAATAAATTACAGGTGAGTCACCGGTGAATTTTTTAAATTGTAATTGGTGAAAAGGTAGTCTTAGATGGATAAAGAGTTTATAAAAAAAGCCAGTAATAGATGAAGCTTGGGAGTATAACTTTACAAAGAAGTTAGAAACAAAAGGTATCAAAGATTACAGATGTAAAGTGATTACAAAAATTTCTGAATACTATGACCAATACAATCAAGATAATGAGTACTGTAATATCTTTATAACCAATATGTATTATTGGGCACCAATCAGTATGTCTAACCTTGAGAATAAAGAGGTGCACTTAACAGAATGGAGTAACAGATTACTAAGAACTGCTACAAAAGATGGATTTTGGTTCTCAAAGAAAATTTATAAGAAGCTTAAAGATTAATAATTCAATTACCGGGGGGCTTCAAGCCTCCCTTTTTCTTTTAAAATAACTCCTAAAGTGGTATTTTACTAATATAAAAGAGGTTGATATGTCACTATTTGGAAGTTCAAAACAAGTTTTACTATGCATTTGCGATGGCATGGGATTCTCAGAGAATACAGACCACAATGCAGTTCGTGATGCCAGCACTCCTAATCTAGATCGTTTTATAGCAGACTACCCTTTCACAACAATTATCCCTGGTGGTGAAGATGTAGGATTACCAAAAGGTGTTGCAGGCAACTCAGAAGTAGGCCATATGAATATGGGGGCCGGTCGACCAGTAAGACAAGATCTGGTTAGAATTAATGAGGCGATTAAACAAGATACTTTTAAAGATTTAGAAAAATTTCGTGAACTTATTTTAGCTGCAAAAAATTCAAGTAAAAAGATTCATCTTTTTACCCTGCTTTCTGATGGTGGTGTTCACTCCCATATCGATCATTTAAAATCAGTACTCGATCTTTTAAAAACAGAATACGACCTTGAAATTTATCTCCATGCTTTTATGGACGGTAGAGATACACAAAAAACAAATGGTATAAAGTATATAAAAGAAATTGAGGAGCATGGTGGTTTTCAATTTGCGAGTATCCAAGGACGCTCTATTGGAATGGATAGAGATAGGCGTTGGGAAAAGATTGAACATGCTTATACCGTTATGACTGGGACTGGAAGTAAAACGAATCTTTCTGCAGAAGCCTATATTCAGAATGAATATGACAATGATATATACGATGAATTTATTACTCCTGCACTTTTACTAGAGCAAGGAAAAATTGAGTCTGATGACTCCGTTTTCTTTTTAAATTTCAGACCCGATAGGGCCAAGCAGATAACGCTTGCATTTTGTGATCCAGATTTTTCTAGTTTTAAAAATCAAGTTAACCCTCATTATTTTTTATGTATGTCACCATATGTTGATGAAGAATTGCCTCAAGTACCAATTCTCTTTAATAGAGAAAAAGTAAAAGGAACATTATGTGAGCAATTATCAAACCAAGGACTTAAGCAGTTAAAGATTGCAGAGACTGAAAAATATGCTCATGTAACATACTTCTTCAATGGTGGAGCAGAGAAACCATTCACGGGAGAAGAAAGAATTCTCGTGGACTCTCCAAGGGATGTGGCCACTTATGATCTAAAACCCGAGATGAGTGCTCCTAAAGTCTTTGAAGAATTGGCAAAAAAATTAACTGATACCTCTTACTCCTTGTATGTTGTAAACTTTGCCAATCCAGACATGGTGGGACATACAGGAAACTACCAGGCAGCGATCAAGGCCATGGAGTGTATTGACTCATCTCTAAAGAACCTAGAGACAATATGTCTAAAAAATAATATTTCAATGCTTGTAACAGCAGATCATGGAAATTGTGATGAAATGACTCATCCAGATGGAAGTCCTCACACCTCACATTCAGGAGCAGACGTTCCTTTCATACTAGTCAGTAATGACAAAAAAACAAACTCACCTCAAAAAAGCCAATTTGCCTTAAAAGATATAGCTCCTACGATTCTTCACTTGTTGGGTATCGAAAAGAATGATCTAATTACCGGTGAACCAATATTTAAGTAGGTATTTATGAATGCAAAAACAAAAATTACTTCTGTCGCAATTTTAACTTCAGGGGGAGATAGTCCAGGCATGAATTGTGTCATCAGATCAGTTGTAAGAACAGCTATTGGTAATGGCATAAAAGTCTATGGAATAAATAAAGGCTATGAGGGTCTACTTAATAACGATATGATTGAGATGAACGCATCTTCAGTTGGAAATATCATTCAAAGAGGTGGAACAATACTTCAATCATCAAGATGCCCTGAATTCAGAGAGAAACATAATCGAGAAAAAGCTGCACAGATTTTAGAAGACAGAGGTATAAAAGCTCTTATTGTTATAGGTGGTGATGGATCTTTTAAAGGAGCAATTGCTCTTAATCAAGAAATGGGTGTTCCAGTGATTGGAATTCCAGGTACGATTGATAATGATATTTCAGGAACCCAGTACACTATTGGTTTCGACACTGCTGTCCAGACGGCGATAGAAGCAGTTGATAAAATTAGAGATACCGCCGCTTCTAGTAACAGAACATTCTTTATTGAAGTAATGGGAGCTAAGTCTTCTTCTATTGCCCTTAAGGTTGGAATCTGTACTGGTGCAGAAAATGTATTACTCTCCGATCAAAAAGTTGATTATCATAAAATAGCTGATGCAATACGAAGAGGTATCCGTCGAGGGAAGGGATCATCAATTATAATTGTAGCTGAAGGTGATAAACCTGGACGTAGTTATGATATTGCCCACATTCTTAAAGACCTTCACGATATTTCCTCTAAAGTTTGTGTTCTAGGCCATATTCAAAGAGGTGGAAGTCCAACTTCCAATGATCGCTTCTTAGGCTCAATGATGGGACAAATGGCGATAGAAACTCTCATGGAAGGAAATACTCAGAATGCAATTGTGGTTAGAGATGACAGAGTTCAGTCCGTCCCACTTAGTGATTGTTCAGAGAAGAGTGACCATGCTATGAAAGCCTTCAAAGGTATTGCTGAAGAGTTGTCTATCTAGTTTATTTTATACGAGTTCTTAATTTGTAGAATCACTAAAAAAATCTAATTTAAATTTTAACTCTGGTATATGCTCCAGCAGTAAATTTGTATCTATTGAATAGAAGTCATCCATCTGTGCTCCCTCAATTCCAACCAATTTTAGATTTTCCTTCTCTCCAGATTCAAACTCTTGCTTCATTAGAGATCTTAAATTCTCAGGTGTCTGCATATGGAAAATTTCTCCATTCGTTTTAAGCCATCCCGAACATAGGCAGTCGTCTAGTTTATTGATGGGGATAAGCCCACAAAGATACCAATAAACTAGGAGGAGTGGAAACTCAAGCCACTTTAAACTATGAACGTGTTGATCCTTTAGCTCATTCAGATCAACACAAACTACAAAGCGTCTTAGGGGAACAGAGAGTTTTCGAATACGGGTCAGATAAATAATCTTCTCCTTAATATTCTTAGATAGTTTACCTGCTCCATTGATTTCAAGAGAGGGAACACCTTTAGTTGCATAACCAAAGATTGTGACAAATTTAACACCTTGAGGGGTTCTGTAAAAAGCTTTGACTTGAGTTTCCATTTTTACCTCCACCCGTTACTAAGCATGAATTAGGCCGGCCAAGTTAAGTGGTAAACTACTGAGTTTAATAAATGAATTTTAATCTTAAGGAATTTTTTACTCTTTGAATGGAAACTTTAGGATAACAAGTAAGGTTAGGATCATAGATTCAGTGAATTAAACTGATTATCAAAATAACAACTAAGAGTTTTTTTATCACTAGATAAAGATTGATGTGCAATTTTTAATCGCCTAGCAAGTTTCTCTTTAAATAAAAAGCAGCCGACCTCTTCATCTTGGCAATATTTATCCGTTTTCCCTTCACACTGCCACTTTAAGATAACCCTCTTACCACTTTGGCATTCAACTTTTTTGTTTTTCTTTACGATAGCACGAGTATAATAGGGATTGGCCGCCTCTTTCTCATCACAAAACTTTGAAATCTCCATTTTATCTCCCATGCAATCTAATGTTGAAATGGAGTGATATTCAATTAAGGGTGACTTTCTTTTGGTGAGATAAAAACATACATCTGACCAGGAGTACTCTTTTTTACCACTTATGGTGTGGTCATCTCGAAGAATTTTAGCCGAAGTACTTTGAATAAAGAAAAAGCATGTCATAAGACATGCCCCTAATATTATTTTTTTCATTTTAACCTGGAAATAATCCTCTTAGTTTCATTGCTGCTTCAAGTTTTGCAAGTGCAGCACACATAGCGGCGGTTTTCATATCAACCTTATAATGCTCTGATTTTTTAACAACTTCAGCAAATGCATTTTTAAGTATACTATGAAGAGTTTTATTAATTTGATCTTCATCCCAAAAAAAGTGTGCCAGTCCTTGTACCCACTCAAAGTAAGACACAATAACCCCTCCAGCATTACAAAGAATATCTGGAATAATAAAGACACCCTTCTCAGACAAGTACTTTATCGCCTCCTTAGTAAGTGGTCCGTTTGCACCTTCTGCAATAATTTTTGCCTTAACCTGCTCCATATTTTCAATTGTAATGACTGAATCAATTGCAGCTGGGATCAGGACATCAACTTCAAGTGCTAATAAATCAGAGTTAGAAATATGTTCTACTCCAGCTCGAGTATAATCCTTTAATAAACCTTTCTCTTTACTACAGAACTCTTGAAGATCAAGAACATTTAAGCCTTGCTCACAGTAAACACCACCTGTGTGATCAGAGACAGCGACAATTTTTGCTCCCTGTTCTGAAAGGTCAACTGCAGCTGGAACACCAACTTTACCAAAGCCATGAATAGCAACTGTAGTGCTATGATTAATTTCTTTATCCATCTTGTCGTAAGCAAAGTTAATACAATAAGCGACACCTTTACCAGTAGCTGCTTCTCTGCCAAGTGATCCACCAATTGAAATTGGTTTACCAGTAACAACACCATGAGCTGCATATCCTTGCACTTGAGAATATGTATCCATAAACCACGCCATTGTTTGTTTATCAGTTCCAATATCTGGTGCAGGTATATCTTTATCTGGGCCAACAAAAGGTCCAATCTCCATTGCATATCTTCGAGTTAAACCTTGAAGTTCTTGTCTCGATAAATCATTGGGATCAACTTTAACTCCACCCTTTGCTCCACCGAGAGGTAGTCCAACAAGAGCACATTTAAATGTCATAAGCATCGCCAATGCCGTAGTTTCTGATAAGTCGACGTGAGGGTGAAAACGAATTCCTCCCTTACCAGGTCCTAATGTTAAATTATGTTGAACACGGTAGCCTTCAAATGTTTTAACTGTTCCATCGTCAAGTCTAATAGGAATAGAGACTTGAATAGCACGCTTAGGGTACTTCAGTCTTTCAACTATGTTTGGGTCAGCACTCATGGCTTCAGCAGCATTTTCAAGTTGTGCCAAAGAATCTTTGTATAATTGGCTGTGGTATAAAGGCATAATCGCTCCGTTTAATGGGTATATATTTATAATTAAATTATAGCCATTTTACGGATAAATTGAACCTTGGGAATAAAAATTGTAGTAGTTTTTTTGATGCAATGCCTAACTAGAAGCCCATATGAAATTTTAATTGCAAAATATTATTCTCAGATACTCCTGAAGTCGTAATTTCTTCAAAATCATCAAAATCCTTACTATGTGTCAGTCGAATTTTCCAATGTTGTGAAAGTGGCTGATCAGCAGCAGCAAGTAGTCTCGTCTCATCAACATAGTAATTGGTAAAAAGCTTTGTTTTAGTCGCCTTGATAGTTCGCTCAACATTCAATTCTTGACTGCCGTTGATCCCAACCCATGCACGGGCATAAAAGTACTTTGATTTCACTGTAAATTTGGCCATACCGATCTCCGGTCTTGCTTGGAATCCAAATTTTAAATTATCTTTTCCAACTTTTACAGAACTTGTTGATTTAAGAGCAGGTTTACCACTATTATTACGCGCCTTAACGAGTACTTTCTCATGGAGCTTAATGGCTTCAATGGCATCAATTTCATCATCTGCCGTCCACTCTTCCCAAGAGTTTTTAATTCCCCCGTTGGTAGCTTTCTCTAAATCTTTTGAAAGGAATCTTAAATAGTGCTTTTGCAAGAATTGTTCTTTTTGCTCGTTTGTAGGCAGATTCACAATTCCAGTTCCTTCTAACCCGTAATCTTCAGCGTATTGCTCTTGGCTTATCCAGTACTGAAGCTTCTTTTTAGCACTCTTCATCTTAGATTTATGCTTTTCATGGAAGTCATCCATGAAGTTTCGCTCTATTAGCATAGGAACAACTATCATATCATCGTCTGGTACAAAGTTAGCTGGCGCTCTAGCAACAAGAGAACCGCTCTCAGCAAAACAGCTGAAAGTGGCCAATATTTGGACACTTATAAGAAGATGCATATAATTTTTACATAATCTTTTCATCTGGCTTCTATTTCCCTTGTTATTTTAACAACTTACAAGAAGTTATCGTTCTCTATACTATTAATAAAGCAAGGGGGATGCCAAAGCATATAATGTTGGATTATTTAAGCAGGCTTGAGCGCCTCTTCGATTTTTTCAAGAATTTCGATTTGAATATCTGTAGCATCATCTAAGTCTGCATGCTCTTCAGGACGAAGAAAGTTTTTAACGTCTGTTCGCTCATAATTCAAGGCAATATTAGGCCCATCATTCAGAAACTCATATGGCCCTTGAGCAAGAAAGTTTAAATTTCTTTTTACATTCTGAGGGACAATATCGTTATCTGCACCAACGGAGTCTAATGTGACAAGTAAATCTATTTTTCTAAAACCATTATCAATTGTATTAAGTGTTTGAGCTATTTCCATAACACCGTCTCCGCCAAAACTATGCCCAACTAAAATTATAGGTTGATCAGATTTTCGCTTCTTTATATCTTCAATGATTTCCTCTTGTTCGTCCCAATCAAAGTGCTTCGCCCCTTCAACTGCTTCGGCCATATCTTTGATTCCATCATAATTACCTTTGATAGATCCAGCACCAAACCAATTAAATCCACTTACAAAATAAATTCCTGGTTTTTCAAGATTACCAAATTTTTTGCCGTGAATTTTTTCTGCTTTTGATGACGCTGAAAGATCCTTAGCAATCTCACTGGCCAACTCTTTCTTGAGCTCTTTTGCCTTATCAGAAAGTTCGACTCTAGCTGCAACAGGAGTCTCTTTTTTCTCAACTTTAGACTCAGGTGCCTTAAAGCTATTGCTCTCTGTTTTTTCAGAAAGCTTAGAAGCCTTTTCGCTAGCGACTGATAGATCTGTAGAATAGAGAGATGCCGGATTAAAGGCCATACTTTTCATAGCTATATTTTAGCAAAAAAGTAATTTAGTTTATACGAGGCAAAAAGTGTTTTACTCAACTTCCAAAGGAATATATACAAGCTCAGACGTCCCTTTATCTGTAAAACACTGGATACTATACTCATACTTATAACCATCAATAATCACTGGGTTAAGTGCTTTACAGTTTTCCGGAATATTTACATTAAAGCTGATAGGAGCATAAATCTTATCATCCTTAAAAATTATCAAGTAAATATTTCGACTCGCAATTTGAGTAGAATCTACATATAAGGCAGGAATCTTCTTACCACCTTGAGAAAAGCTTATTGGATAATGTTGTTCTCGAAAAAGCATACCTGGTAGAAAACTCGATACATGTACAGGATAAGAGTATTTTTCCTTCACCCCATCACTATGCTCAAGATAAATTTTACTCGGAGTTAAATAGAATCTAAAGGTTCCTTCATCTGTCATAAATGTCTTAATAGGATACTCAAGTGTATTTGATATATCATCTTGCTCAATTGAGACGTATTCAATTTTGTTTCTATCAGCTACTAAAGAGAATTCTTCCCAAGCAAGCCTTGATGACTTTTCGAATCCCACAAGAGTACGCTCAGTTGTCTGGGCATATACATCATCACCAGTTAAATCCATAGATCGTTCTGTAATAAACTCAGATAGATTTAAATTTATTCCGTCTAATTTTTTAATCAACCATTCTTTACTACTTATTGAATTGATTAAAAGGGTATAGTTTCGAGGTAATTTTCGTTCACTCTCGTGTGAGATAAGAATACTAAACTCTCCCTTATCAATATCTTCAAATGATTGCTTGTTAAACTTAACCATAAAGACTTGCTCGAATGGTCTGAAGCCAACTTTCATCTTAAAATCATCGATGAATCTATTTGTCATAAATGTTCTAGTGATAAAAGTTGGTTTTGCCTCAACAATGACAGGTTCATAATAGTAGATATTACTTGAAAAAACTCTTTTTCGTAATCTTGCAAAAGGATTTGGGCTACTGTCTGCTTCAGGGATATTTCCATAAGTTAAGTATGCTGGGACACTAATTTCACCAAAGTCTCCATATGTCATTTTCACCCATGCAAAGTCATTTAAATCTTGTAGAATCACATTCTCAAACTTTAACTTAAAATGGGAATAGTCTACTCTCTGTTTCTTTCCGTCGACTTCTACTGTCTTAGAAAATAATGGTCGCAATCTTTCGGTTAAGTAAGAATACATAATTTCAGACGATTCTTCCCCTTCATCATTCTCTTTTAAAATAAGCGATCTAAGTACAATATCTGCAACTCCATCACCATTGGCATCGATGCGATGAACAGATAATATTTCAGAAACACCTTTCTCAAGCATGACATTCCCAATATTACGAATGCTATCGCCAACCTTTGTGAATAAAGCAAAAACCTTACCGGCTTTATTTTCATTCAGAAGGTAATAGTATGGAAAATCATAAGGTGCGTGATGATAATTCACTGTAGAGATACTTGATAAATCTTTTGGATTTGCACCAATAATTTGAAAGCGCTTAGCATTAGAAAGATCGTTAAAATCGATATAGAAACGTTTTTGAAATTTAAAAGTATCTACCTTACCACTATTTCTTACAACTAAGTACATATCTTGGATCAGATCAACATCAAGACTCTTAATATGTCCTGCTACAGTTAGCTTTTTGTTTTCAATTGTAAAAAGATAGTCATCAAAAACTATATTTTCATTCGCAAGCAATGATATATCTAGCTTCTCTTTATCTATCTTATTCATTTGAAAGTCGATCTCAAAACGAAAATACTTACTTTTCGCATCAACCTTAACTCTGTTAAAACCTTTAAAGCTTGGCCTTGCAATGCTCGAGCTTGCAGCAAGTGCCTGCTTAAAATTGATAATTGATCCGTTAGAGAATTTATTATTTATATCAAATGAATTACCTGTTCCATTTATGATTTTAGCCTTGATTTCTTCTGCTGTAAGACTTGGGTCTAAACCCTTAATCGTTGCCGCCAAAGCAGAAACATAAGGTGTTGACTGACTTGTTCCCGACTTAACTTCATATCCAACAACATCAAAGAAAAGAGGTGTATTTGCAGTTGGAAAAGTACTTATAATATTATTACCCGGCGCAAGAACATCAACATGGGCTCCGTAATTAGAAAAGTCTGACATCTTTCCATCAGGGTCAGATGAACCTACACATAAAACTCCTGGATAAGCACAAGGCATGATTGGCTCAGAGTGATCATTATTCCCTGAAGCAGAGACAACAATCACACCGGCATCGATTGCTTTCTTTACCGCTGCCTTTAAATGGCCTTTATCAAAAGAGAGTGGCCATCCAAGACTAAGGTTTATAATATCTGCTTTCATCTCAACAGCATAAAGAATAGCTTTCTCTAATCTGTCACTTGTCCCAAGCGCCTGTGAATCTTCATTATTGTTACTTAAAACTTTAATCGGTAATATTTTAATTCTATTAGAGACACCAGATATTCCGATCTCGTTATTCTTTACAGCTGCGATAATACCAGCAATATGTGTTCCGTGCCCTACAAAGTCATCGGGTCTGTTTGATCCTAATTCTTTCTTCCCTGTAAAATCCCAACCTTTACAGTCACCGGGATATATATTGCTATCCTTACTCTCTTCAGGCTCAAAAGGGATCTCTCCGTTTTCACATTCGATAGTGTTTACAAATATATTACTCTTGAGATCGGGATGATTATAATCGACACCGGTATCAATAACGGCCACTATAACATCACGCTTAAATTGATCATCAATCGTATTTATAAAAGGTATGGCAATATCAGCATTTTTATTTCCAACGATCAAGAGATTCTCAAGGTCGGATAATTCGTTATAAACTTTCTGCCCTTGAAAATCCATTCCCCACTGATAGTTATAAAAGGGGTCACTGACTTTAGCGGTAGTAATATCCGCAGGTTCAATAGAAGCTAAAGTAAAATTTGAGACCAAAGTTGTAAGGAGTAATAGATATTTCATTATTGTAATCTCCTTAAGAACCAGTAAGCACCTAATTCACCTTGTGAGATTTTTATTGCAGAACGAAGTGTCGCCATAATCCCGCCAGGCATCTCTGATCCGTATTCGCCAATAGCATTTGAGATAAGAGCTTCTTCACCATTTTCAGTACCGGTTCTAAAACCTGTAATTGTTCCTTTTAAATAAAAATTCTCGTCTCCACCGACTATTTCTTGAAAAACATTAAATGGAAGCATTGATTCAATGACATCAATCAACGTTGTAATATTTGTGGATTTTTGATCTGGGCTCATTAAGTTTTGATAGTCTGCCTGGAGGTCTGTATGTGCATTTCGAATTTTGCGAATAAGTTTTTTCCGCTTTCTTTCGTACATATCTCTGAACCTATATGAACCACGGCGGGCCATTGGTAATTCAATATATGAATCAATGAGTTTCATGAATTTTTCGTGATCATAAGCAATCATACTGTCTATAGCTTGAGTGTATAAGCTCAATGTCACATCAACAGAGTAAAGTTGAATCTCATCTGTATCAAAAAATAATTCATCATTAAAAATGTCACGACCGTATTTCTTTTGAATTTTCTTTTTAATACTCTTTAATTTTTTTCTATTCGCTTTCCATCCCTTCCAAAGAGATTTTACCTGCGAATAGTTTTCAAAAGGTATTTCCTGCTCAAGATGATTAAAAGGAACCTCAGTCATAACTTGCCGTGAGAATGACTCTCCGTAAAAACTATCTCCGGGATTTCCACTTCCAGTGTTACTAAGCATAATATCTTCATTATTTAGGACTTCCTCAATAATTCCGTTGAGTACGTCATAAGCAACTTGAGTATAGTTTCGACCTTTCAATTTTGTAAGACTTCTTATGTAAAGTTCAACAGTGAACTGCTCAGGGTGAGTGACCATCATTTTATCAAGTAAATTTACTGAGCTAGTCTGAAAGGCAAAGAAACGACTATCGGCCGTTCGCTCTGTAAAATTATGCTCAATGAGAAAAGGCTTATTTTCTTTAGTAAGAAGCTCTGTTGAATTATCAACAAACACCTGTCTGAGTTGAGTTAATCTTTTTATTGTTACATCATCTTCATCTTCTTTTGAAAAACTAATTGATTGAAATTGAGTCTTAACTTGTCCAGAGTTTTTATCCCAGTTTAAAGTTAAGACAGGGATAATAGCTTTAAGCTGTATTCCTCCACCACTTCCAAAACTACTAGCGCGACTTTTATATACCTGAAAGGTTTTATCGTCAGCTCGAAGTATATGAAGTCTCCAGATATTTAATTTTCTAGCATTGAAGTTAACCATCGCTGTTATATCAATTGGACCCGATGGTATCTGGTAACCACCAGTAACTCCCCCACTCAAAATAAGATTATTAGAGATAATCAGAGAATCACCTACTTCCATAACATCTTCAAACTCTTTAAAGATCTCTGTTAGTTTTTCTTCCCTCTCATCACCTTCAAGCTTTGTATAATCCTCGCTTTGTAGATCATCGATCATACCGATTATTGAACGTGATTTTTGTTTTTTTACTCTTGGAACCATAATATTTCTGAAGGGCTCTCTTAGTGCTTTTTTAATACTTTTAATTGATTTTACATGGGAGTATGATCTCGAAAACCTTGCACCACCAGAAGCAAATAATTGCACTGGAGCAGGGAGACCTAGAGTTCCAACGAAAGCTCCAACTTCTCCAATAACTTCAACTGAATCTGCGATTTGAATAAGATTATCTGTCCCTAGGTATGAACCTGTAACAATATCTCTCGAAGCAGCTATATTTCCCTTGGCGGTTGGAATTACCCAAGTACTAAATGGTACTTTTTTAAATTGTCCTGTCTCAAATAACTCTATGAACTGATTTCTTTGCGCTGCTACTGCTTTTTCAATTGCCGCAGCTTGTATATCCGTATCATAAAGTAAGTTATCATTAACGTAAGTCACAACATTTTGAATAATGCTGGCATAGAATTTTGATTTAAAAAATGATCCAATCTCCTCTCTGGATAAAGGTGACTCTGTATCATCATAGGAATACCTCGCAGAGTGACCTTCCCAAGTATCTCGAGTTAATCGTCCTCTTTTAAGTTCACCTGAATCATCTGAGATTTCGTAATTAACCTCTATTAACTTCGCCTTTGGAGTTAAAACCTTGGCCATGGTATTACGTCGTGATATTAATTTTTCAACCATCAACTTCTTAACAGATATTGGTAAGTAAGATAACTCAACAACTTGCTCGAAGTCAGATCTGCTCAGTTTTAAGATTTGCTTCATCATCCATACAGCATCATTATATGTAGTAGAGAATTGATCTCCAGCCAAAATATCTAATAGAAGAACTTTATTATCAATGCGGCCTAGATTCCAAGATAGGCCATCAACACTTTCTCTAAAATCTACTAATGCATAAGGAAGGGCAAGAGTGTTCATTGACCTTCTATGCTTAATAGCATCAGAGTTCATCTCTCCCATAGCGAGGTTATAAATTTGAGTATTTGATTCAAAGACCAAGACATCTTGTAATGTAAGAGTTGCTGAGTCTTTATCGGTTCCTATAATCCACCGATTAGAGTCAGCAAAGGTTCTCACTTCTAGGTCGCTGATAAATCCCTTAAGGCTAGCTTCGCCATTAAACTTTATTTTCACCTGCTGCTTATGTTCAATCTTTGGAATTTTATAGCCAAGCTTTCTGAGTAAATTTTTTCTTAATAGAATTGATCTATTATCTTTACTCATCCAAATATTAAAGTTTCTTTGTTTTCCGTCTTTACTTGTCTCTCTACCAACAAAGCGAAAAGAGCCTATAGTAGAAACAACATTGTCGACATACTTGAAGGTTTCTCTATCACTAATAGATAAGTCATCATCGTTTGAAGACAGTGAACCTCCAATATTATTTTTCCAAACATCATTTTCTTTTGGGTTTAGATTGGAGAGATCTTCAGTTTGTGCCCAGTAAATTTTTGCTTGAATTACAGAGAGGGGCTTACCATTGATACCAACGAGATCTTTAGCTGGGTGACCAGTATACTGTAAAGGTATACTTAGAATTTCAGCGTACGAATGACTAACAAAGATAAATGTCGATAGAATTAAAAAGATTATATGATTCATGAGTCCCCTAGCATTTATCAAACTTTTATTGATATAGCATACAGTTATAGCTTCACAACACAGATACATGCGCGCCGTGTAATAAGTACATTATGACTCCAATCATCGGTTACATTTTGGCCCCAGTACCCATTTTTACACCACAAAAAATAGGTATATTTTTCAATTTTTTGTATTCTCATTGACTCTTTTTTCATATAAAATTCACACAAAAACAGACACAAAACGCGCCGCCCCACACAAATAATTGAATATATTACTCAAATTATAAATTTTGGCATTCATATTGCTTTTTATTTGGCATTACTACATTGCTCAACGGATCTTGAGTATTTAGATAAAAAAGTTTTTTTAACTTTAAAGTAACGATTTACTTAAATAATAAAAACAACAAATTTCTTTTTAGGGGGGAAATTATGAAAAAATTAATCGCATCAAGTTTATTAACACTCTCACTAGTATCGTGTAATGGCGGCGGTGGTAACGGCGGTGGAGCTCCAGGCTACACACACAACCAACTAGCACAAAAGTTTGTACAACAATTAAATTTAGATTCTGAATTTAGTGTCACTCTTGTAAAGCAAAGTACACTTCAAGATGATTATGTTGTTATCTATGATCCATACACAGATTCATATGATGCAATCAATATCGATCTTTACGATCCAGCACTAGACAATGCGGCTGACTACTACTTTTCTAACTCAGGAGTTGGATACTTTGACCTAGACGTTATACCTGGTCACTACGAAGTAGATTATAGTTATGGAATCATTGGTTATGATTATGACGGATATGCAATTTATGGATACGAGCCATATGAAACTTGGGTTGTAACAAGATACAGAGACAGAAACTCTAATGTAACTTTTGAGAAATCTGCTGCATCAGTAAAAGATTTAGCTAAAGTTGCTGCACTAAAAGAAGTTGCAGAAATCAGTAAATCAGCTCAATTCTTATCTTCTGAGTTTGGTCTAAGCCTTAACAGAGGAAAAGAAGTTGCAAGACTTGCTGCTCACTGGAAAAAAGCTTCTAAGAAAGGAATGACAAATGCTGAGCAAGACACGTTCTCTACAGAGCTTCTAGGATTTTCAATCACAGACGGTATGAGTGCTGCTAAAGCTTCAGCTGAAGGCGACAGTTCAAGCCTTAACTCTTTATTAGATGCTGCTGCATCTAAGAACAGTATCACTCCAGAGCATGCTGGAAAATTAATGAGTAAAGTATTTGGTTTATAAATATAAAATTTGGCCCGAATAGTTCGGGCCTTTTTTTTTTGCAAAAATTCGAGGACAACAATGAAAAAATTATTATCAGCAAGTTTATTAGCACTATCTCTAATATCATGTAATGGTGGCGGAGGCGGCGGTGGGACTTCCACAGGCGGCGGACCAGTCTATTACGAATATACACACGAGCAAGCGGCAGCTTTATTTGTTCAAGGCCTTAATCTTAATCAAGATTTTGATGTAACTCTTGTTAAAGATACGACTCTTGAATACGATTATATCGTAATTTATGATCCATACACTGATTCATATGACGCTGTTAATATCAGTGCTTATGATCCTGACTATGACAATGCTGCAGATTACTACTTTGATAATTCTGCAAGTACATTTTATGATCTAGCACTAGTTCCAGGATACTACGAGACAGATTATGAATACGAGTTTGTTGGCTATGATAATGACGGGTATGAAATCTATGACTATGTAGCTTACGATACTTGGATTCCAACAAGATATGCTGACCCATATTCAAACTTTATCTTTGAAAAAACTGCAGCATCTGTAAAAGATTTAGCTAAAACAGCTGCTCTTAAAGAAGTTGCTCAAATTGCAAAATCTGCTCAATTTCTATCTTCTGAATTTGGACTTAGTGTTGAAAGAAGTAAAGAAGTAGCAAGACTAGCCACTCACTGGAAGAAGTCTTCTAAGAAAGGTATGACTAATGATGAACAAGATGCTTTCTCAACAGAGCTACTTGGCTTCTCTATTACTGCTGGAAAGAAAGCAGCTAAAGAAGCATCTGAAGGTAACCTTTTAAGCTTATCAAGCTTAATTGAGAATGCTGCAAGTAAAAATAGCATTACTCCTGAGCATGCATCAAAACTTATGACAAAAATGTTTAGTTTATAAAGAACAATCCAAAGATCTTTGAGCTCTTAGGAGCTCAAAGTTTTCCATGGAGTACGATACTTCCCCTAAAGTCTTATCGTACTCTATTTAATTTCATGATTATCTATCTTCAATAAGGTCTTTCGTTTCACTCATCAACTTCTTAATCATCGCCATCTCATCTTTAGATAAATTCATATTCTTGGATTTCTCTGCCATGGCCTTCATAAACAATGAAGCTGATGCTGATCTTGCTGTCGACTTTCTTTTCATTGGTGTTTTATTCTTAGTCTTAACAACTTCACCACTTGCGTTAATCGCTCTTTTAAGTTGAAGTCTTTTTGTTAAATCACCTGAAAGTATTTTTTTCTTAATGTTATCTTTTAAAGATCCTTTATCAAGTGCACCCCACTCTAAAAGCACATATTTTTCAGTGTTATGGACTTTTGCTGCTTCTTTAACTGCTTTTGGTAGCTTTGCAATTAAAAGACACCTGTGAACTTCTGATTTAGATATACCAAGTGCTGCTTGAATTTTTCTCTCACTTGCACCTGTAAGTTTCTTATAGCCAAAAATAGAATCTGCTTGGTCGATATAATGAAGTTGTTCTCTTGCCGAATTCTCAGAAAACTGAATCGCCATTAACTCTTCATCTGTCTTATCTTCTAAAATAAAACAGGGAGCATCTTCCATATCTGGCAGAGTACTCATTGCCCTAAATCTTCTCTCTCCACAAATTAATATAAATTTATCATTATCTCTATAAACAACTAGAGGTTGTATTAATCCGTTCTCTTTAATATTTGCGGCCAACTCTGCAATAGATTCGTCATTAAATTTTGTACGAACTTGTTTTTTAACTTCAATTTTAGATAATTTAATATTATCTAAAAGGGCACCTTTTAGCAGTTTTTCATCGTTCATTTGAAAGATTCTTTCATCTAGATTTAATGTTAAATCTTTTTTTACTCTATCTTTTTTTGAAACTCTTGAAGCAAACTTTTTTGCCATGTTCTATTCTCCGGTGAAGATGATAATTAGTTAAGCCCTAAAGACGTCCATAGGTTTGCATAGTCTTGCTTACCTTTTGAGTTTTTACCCATCATAAAGACTGGCTTTTTTGCAGAAATCGATTCTTGCATATCAACAAGGTTTCTTACTCCGGCCGAAACACTAAATGATTGTGATAATTCTTCAAGCCTTTGCTTCTCTAACTTTCTTCTCATGTTCACCATTGAAGGAATAATATTAAAATCTAAACTTGGGTTCTCTGATTCTTTGATAATTTCAAATGTATCCATTAGCTCTTCCAGTCCATCGATCGAGTAATCTTGAGCTTGAGTAGGAATAAGTACTCTTGTACTTGCAACTAATGCCATTATTAATTCATCACCAAGCATTGGTGGCGTATCAATAACAATATAATCATACTTATTTGCTAGTTTTTCTATTCGCATTTTCAATAAACGCTCTTTTCTACCAGCTGTTTTTCTAACTTCAGCTTCAGATAAAATTAAAAGTTTTGCTAAGTTTGCAAGATGTCTACTTGCAGGAATAACATCTAAGTTTTTATGAAAATCATACTTGCCTTCACTTGGGCAGATGACATCTTCAGCGTCTACATCTCCAATCAACCACTCAGGAATTAAAGTTCTTCTCACATCAACACCTAATGTAGATGATAAGTTTGCTTGAGAATCTAAATCGATTGCTAAAACTTTGTTACCTTTATGAGCGAGATGAGTTGCTAGTTGGTAAGCTTGCATTGTTTTACCAACTCCGCCCTTGTTGTTTGCAATAGTAATTACTTTTGTCATTTTAATCTCCCCGTCCGTGACGAAATTGTTAGTCGTGACTTAGACAACTTATGGTCCTATTCATGGTCCTATAGTAAAATGTTAAGGGACATATCACACAACGTCAAAAAATAAGTTAATAATATCATTGAGTTTTCGCGCCGCAGCTGTGCCAAAATTTTGGCAGGGAAAGAAAGTTATACACATTTAGTCTGTTTCATTATTTTTGTTGATTAAGGCCATGGTTACTGGCACTTTATTGATCATGTTAGACTTCTACGAATTAAAAGATGATCACCTTCCAAAGATCCAAGATAAAGAACTTAGTGATGAGCAAGTTCTCTTAGAGATTAATGCTCTTAGGGCAAAGCTCGGGGACAGAGTCGCACTCTTAGGTCATCACTATCAGCAAGATGACATCATTGCATTCGCCGATTATACGGGTGACTCCTTACAACTTGCCAGAGAAGCGGCAAAGCTCAAAGCAGAATATATCATTTTTTGTGGCGTACACTTTATGGCCGAAACAGCAGATATGCTAACAGCTGATAATCAAAATGTTATACTTCCAGATATGAATGCCGGTTGTTCAATGGCGGATATGGCAAATCGATCTGAAATTGATCGCGCCTGGAAAAGCATCTCTAAAGCAGCCAACACAGATACCGTTATACCAATTACCTATATCAATTGTGATGCTAAACTTAAAGACTTTGTTGGTGCCAATGGAGGAGCGATTTGTACTTCTTCAAATGCCAAGCAAGTTATTTCATGGGCATTAGAGCAAGGTGAAAAGCTTCTATTCTTTCCTGATCAACATCTAGGAAGAAATACTTGTGTTGAACTTGGTATCTCACTTGATGAAATGATCGTCTATAATCCAAATCTTCAAAATGGTGGTGTGACTGCCGATCAAATCAAAGAAGCCAAAGTGATTCTTTGGTACGGATTCTGCTCTGTTCACCAGGGATTTACAGTTGATCAGATCAAAGAAATAAAAGCAAAGGAGCCAGAGAGAACTATTCTTATTCACCCTGAGTGCTCTTATGAAGTTTATTCTGCAGCTGATATGTCCGGATCTACTTCTTTTATACTCAATACTATCAAAGATGCTCCCAAAGGTTCAAAATGGGCCATAGGTACAGAGATCAATCTAGTAAATAGACTCGCTGCCCAGTTTACAGACCTTGATATTCTTTCTCTTTCTCCCTACCAATGCTTGTGTACTACCATGTACAGAGTTAGACCTAGGTGGCTGCTTGAGAGCCTCAGATCAATCGATAACAACACCCCAACCAACATCATCAAAGTTCCTGCTGCAATTAAAGAAAATGCTTTAAAAGCTTTAGATAGAATGTTAAATATTTGTTAAGAAACAAATTTAAAAGGTTGCCCTATGGTATATGCTGACTTTAATGGTTCAACGCCACTAAGCTCTGATGTATGTGAATATTTAGTTCAAAGACTTCAAACAGGTCCTTATTCTAATCCCAATGCTATCCATTCTCTTGGAAAAAAGATGATGTTTGGCATGGAAAAATGCAGAAGAACATTGGCGAAAGTTCTTGGATGTAAATCCTCACAAATTATTTTCAATTCTGGATCAAGTGAAGGTATCTCACACGTTTTTTACTCATTATGTGACGATGGTCCCAAAGACGGTAAAGACATCATTGTCACTTCAGGAATAGAGCATGCGGCAGTTGTTCAATGCTGTGAACTTTATGCCACTAAAGGCTACCAAATTAAAACAATCAAAACATTACCAAGCGGTATTGTTGATCTAGCTGATTACCAAAAAATTATTACTGAATGTAAAGACAGAATATGTCTAGTGACTGTCATGGCCGCAAATAATGAAACTGGTGTTATTCAACCATTTGTTGAAATCGGCAAGATAGCTCAAGACAACGGAATAATATATTTTTCAGATACAACTCAATATATTGGAAAATCTGACTTTAAATTTGATCAGTCTAATATGGACTTTGCCGTTTCTAGTTCCCATAAAGTTGGAGCTCTTATTGGCAGCGGTCTCATCATTGCCAAAGATCTCTCTCTTTTAAGATCTCATGTATTAGGCGGTGGACAAGAAAAAGGTCTACGTGGCGGTACTCAAAACTATATTGGTATCGAAACCATGGCGGTCGCAATGGATTCTTTTGATCGAAACAAGGAGCTCTTAGCTAAAGTTCGTATCTTAAGAGAGAATTTTGAAAAGAATATTAAGCAAAATTTTCCTGCTGCGGTTATCATAGGCGATGACTCTCCAAGGCTATCATCCACCACAATGATTGCTTATCCTGGAATACATGGCCAAGCAGTTCAGATCGAACTTGAATCTCAAGACATCTTCGTGACCACCTCATCGGCTTGTTCAGATAACAAACCAGAAACCTCAAGAGTTCTACAGGCTCAAGGAATCAAAGATGATATTGGTCGCGGTGTAGTTAGAATAAGTTTATGTACAAATGCAAATGCGGAACTTTATAGTAAAATTGAAGTCGCACTCACTCAGGCGTATAATAAACTTAAAAAGCTACATAGCTTCTAAGGTGAGATGAAATATTTAATTTTACTATTGTTATTTGTAATACCCTTCCAATCTTGTACAACTACAAGAAAGATGGCCGATAATCAACAAACCTCAGGCCACTATCGCCTTTACACCTTTCCAAGTCCACAGGCCCCCTACACTTATGACACCCAAAGGTTCGTGAGACTAGCATTTATTAGTTCGAATGATTTTGAAGGAATGATCGAGCCTACAACTTTTCCAATAAAAAATCGTTTTAAAGAGGCGAGGGCAATTAAAGTTGGTGGTGTTGCCGCAATGAGATCCTATCTTGATATTCTAAAAGATGAATATAAAAACTCTATGGTGTATGTGGATGCTGGATCTTTTTTAAACAAAACAGAAAATCACAAAAGAACAATTTTTCTCTATAACTATCTTAATGTTGATGTCACAAGTCTTGGGGTTAATGAGTTTTCCCTTGAGAGTAAAACGGGAACATCACTAAAGGATTACTTTGCTTCATTAACTAGCAAAGCAAATTTTAAAATTGTTAATTCAAACTTGTTTGATCTTAGAACAGCTAAGCAAATTAATTGGAAAAACATTAACGAATATACTATAAAAAAAGTTAATGGCATTAAGGTCGGCTTTCTAGGAGTGCTTACAACTGAATTAGCACAAAAAATACCTGATGGTAAAATCAATGGCATGTATATTCAAAATCCGCCCAAGAGCATTATTACCAAAGCAAATTTACTTCGTAGAAAAGGTGCCCAGGTTGTCGTATTAATGGCCAATAAAGGACTTGATTGTAGCTCACAGCTTGCACTTGAAGAAAAAATTCCGGCGGCTAAAGTGAACTTCTACCCTAGTCGATCTAAACACTGTGATACTTATAATAGTGAACTTTATAAAACTTTAAAACAAATTCCACCAAACACCTTAGACCTTGTTATTACAAGTGGTGAAAAATCGAAGGTAGCAAACTTTATTAATGGTTACCCAGTAATTCAGAATCCAGGTGAAGGAAACTATCTATCGAGGGCCGAGCTCTACTATGACCTAAAACATAATACCATTGACCAAGCGAAGACTATGATTCATCAGCCAGTACAACTTTGCCATAATTTCTTAAAAGATTCTCAAGACTGCTACACTGGTGAAGACTATGATAACCAAGAGGTGATTCCAGCGACTTTTTTGGGGAAAGATGTTCTTATAAAAGAAATACCTAACTAGCGACACCTAAGCACACCATCGATACAGACAACTCTTAATCTACCTGAACAATACCCTATAGGACTATCATTTAGACAGTAATCTCCTTGGTAACCTGAAGCAACAAAGCCTCGAACACAGGCTAATTCCCCCCTAGTACCACACACCTTATCTGAACAGTATTTTCGAGTTTTACTCTGACATGAGCTTGCAATAGCGGGTTGAATTCCTCCGGGACAAAGAATACATTGATCAGGCATCAACACATTACACTTATCACTAACATCAAAACAAATATCTCCAGACTTCAAAACTTCCCCATCATCAGAATCCACAAAGCTGATAAGCATTCCTTTGCTTCTAAGGGTTAAGTTATATAGATTAAAGATTTTGACGATATCGTCCATTTTTAACTCTAACTTCGTATCGTTAATTGAGTAAGTGAAGTTAAAAATTTGATCCCACTTAAAGCTTACTTTTGAGAATAAATTATCTACGCAAGACTCTTTACTAATAACCGTAATGATGGAAAGTGTAGAAGCTTCTCTTTTTTTCGGAACATCATAAACAAGACAATCCTTTACTTTATTAAAGCCTTTATCAAGATAAGTCACTGACAAAATATGTTGTCTTGTTCCTCTAGGCTCTTTAACCAAAATGTCTTGCTTAAAATTTTTATTTGCCTGGATAAAAAGGGCTCCCCTCCAACGGTCCTCGATGATCGACTCTGAAGTGGCAAAAGTGTTTAGACTAAATAAATAGAGAACTATTGATAATACATACATCTAAATGCAATTCCTTTTATCTCACCTGAGGGTATCATTCTTTTTAATATTTTCTCTGTTAATTCTATTCCACTTGAATAGTTCAAAGTTCCATTCCAATAGGCACGCAACCCGTTCTCGTGCCATTCACTTGTGAAGCTTTGAAAACGACTTGAGACTTTTAAGTTTCTCATTGGGTTGATTATGTTTCGAAATGATTCTGGATAGGATCCTATTGCATAAAATATTCCAGACCAACTTACTCCCGTCGGGACCCGAGAGAGTTCTCGAATTAGCTGTGCACTCAAACACTCTTTTGCCTGTAACTTTTCACAGAGGACCTTATCGACTTGAGAAAAATCAATATCTTCCCTGCCCCATGGATATCTAAATTTATAGCTCGTTCCTCTGGGTGTAGTCTTTGATGGATAAAACGAAGCTGCATCAAAAACATGACTCTCCAATAGCTGTCCACCTCTTTCCTGACAATATTTAATACGATCAGAGATTGTTAGCTGCAATAAGGGTACCTCTTTACCAGAGGTCTCCGTCATTGTTCTATAGAAGCGATCGATCCATATTTTTTGATTATAGTTATCCCAGATCAATTCATTTGTTTTTACAGGACCTGAAGAATAAATATTTTGAGGAAGCTTTATACGATGACAATTATTGAATAGTTTTATTGTAAAATTTTTCTGAGTTTTGAGTTCATTAATTTGAATAATTGCGTCTCCAAAATTAGACTTAACCGAAGAAGTTTCAACTAAAACAAATTTATGTCCAAGTTTTAAAGGTTTTCTATTTAGTTGATTTTTTAAATAGCAACTCATCAACTCATAGCTACAACTTGCTTCATTTCCCTCAAAATCACAGCTAGAGTTTTTTACATCCTTCTGACTAAATCCCTCAGTCCAGTTTTCATGAATATCTCCCAAAAAGACTTGGAGATCGTCGTCAAAGGTTGCAGTAGACATATTAGTTGAGTCACCGCCCCCAGTACTACTCCAAAGGTGCCAAATAACAGGCAAAACAATTGCAGACAGTATCAACGGCCAAAATTTTGCTATAATAGAATTGGGCATTTTAAGCTTATTTTTCATCTCATAGGAAGTTTATATGGATTGGCTAGAAGAAGTAAATAATCAAGAAGAAAGAATTCCAGAAATCTTCTCTTTTGATGAGTACATGGAAATTTTTGATAAATATTTTAAAAGAGAATTACGTTCTTCTGCAATGTTTTTTAAAGATATGTTTGATCACTACGGTAAAGATGAAAAAGGCCATTTTAAACTATTTAAGCGTGATCATCCCAACGCTCCCCAAGTCGCAGGACAATTTCAAACACAAGAAAAGATATACAATAACCTGATTAACTTCACAGAGGAGGGTTTCAACAATAAGTTTATTCTTCTTGTAGGGCCTAATGGTTCATCTAAATCTTCCCTTATAAAAAAAATCATGAAGACATGTGAAGACTATTCAAAAAGTGAAGAAGGTGCACTCTTTACCTTCAGTTGGGTTTTTCCGATTGATCAATACACAAAAGGAAGCCTAGGCTTAAGTTCAAAGCAAATAGAAAAGCATATGGATAGTTTTGCACACCTAGAAGACAATGAAGTCTCGGCGATATTGATGAGTGAACTTAAAGATCATCCATTACTCTTAATTCCTCTTAAAACGAGACAAGCTCTTATTGAAAAGCATATCGGAGATGACGAAGATCTCTTACAACAAGTTAAAAATACATATCTCTACTCTGGTGATCTTTCAAAAAGAAACAGACTCATTTTTGATGCTCTATTAAAAAGCTATAAAGGTGAATTTCAGGCAGTCCTAAAACATATAAAAGTAGAGCGATTCTATATTGATAAGCGTTACTCTACCGGAGCAGTGACTATAGAACCTCAACTGCACGTTGATGCTAAACTTCAGCAAATAACAATGGATAAAAGGCTTGCAGCTCTGCCTCCTAGTCTTCAGTCATTAAATCTCTTTAGTCTAGATGGTGAAATTGTTCTCGCAAACAGAGGGATCCTAGAGTATTCAGACCTTCTTAAAAGACCTCTTGATACATACAAGTATCTCCTTATGACAATGGAGACAAAAAATATAAACTTGGGTGGAATTCTTACAGAGTTAGATATTTTCTTTATTGGAAGCTCAAATGAAGTACACTTAAATGCCTTTAAACAGCACCCTGACTATAACTCATTCAAGGGCCGTTTTAGTTTTTTAAAAGTACCCTATCTTCTAGACTTTAAAGAAGAGATGCAAATTTATCAAGATCAAGTTAGAAATTTGAAAGATAAAGCATCATTTGAACCATATGCTATTGAGATACTTTGTTTATGGGCAACAATGACAAGAATGAGACACCCACAAGTTAAAAACTATAAAGATAAGAAGCTAGGAGAAATTGTTCCGAAGCTTACTCCTTTAGAAAAATCTTTGTACCTCTCTAACAGGGAAATGCCAGATTACTTATCTCAAGAAGAGCAACAAATTCTCAACCTTGGTTATCAAAAGGTGCTAGAAGAATTTGAAAATGAGGTCATGTACGAAGGTAAATTCGGCATTTCACCTAGAGATATAAAACAAATTATCTATGAACTTGCTAATGAGCACGACATCATAACCATCAACGAAGTTCTCGACTATCTAAGAGAGATCTCTGATAAAAAAACTGATTATGACTTTTTGAATATTTCAAGTCAGGGGGATTACCATAATCCAAAGAAATTTATTTATCTTGCAGATCAATACTTTCTAAACTCTTTTGATTCAGAAGTTAGAGAGTCTCTAGGTTTGATAGATGATAGGTCATATGAAGATTATATTGAAAAATATGTCGCTCATATTAATGCCTTAAATAAAAATGAAAAGATTAAAAATACTGTCACGGGTAAATTCGAAGAGCCAGATCAGTATTTCATCAGAGAATTTGAAGGAAATATTCATCTTAAAGAGGATACGAAATCATTTAGGTCACATATACTAAGTAAACTCGGTGCCTTTGCGCTTGATCATCCGGGGAAAGCAATTGTTTATACTGAGGTTCTTGAGGGAATTACAAAACAACTACGGGAGACTTATAGAAATGAACAAAAAAAGATCATTGATGCTATAGGAACCAATATCATATATTACCTCGCTGAGCTAAGTAATACCAAAGAAGGAAAGGTTCGTAAGTCCGGCTTAACAGATTCTGGACGGAAACAAATTGAGATGATCCTAGATAAATTAATGGATGATTTTGGTTATTCCAAAGATGGCGCGATAAATTGTTTGAAATATCTTATAAAAAAACGCTATGATACCACTCCCTAGAAAGTGATATGAACGAAATATATAAACATTTTGGCCCTGAAAAATATGAAGTCCTACTTGGAGTATCAGAGGATGAAGATGGAATGCGTCTTGATCAATTCTGTGCACTTCATCTTATTAGTTTTTCTAGACAACAAATTAAAAAGAAAATATCTAACGGCGAAGTTAAAATTATAAATCGCCCTTTTCCACATAAAGCATCAGTTAAGGTCTATCATAGAGAGAAAATTGAGATTTTTACTCTTCGCGGAGACTGTGAAGATGAATATTGGAATGGTGAAAAACTCGATTTGAAGTTTGTACCTGATACAATCTTTGAAGATGACAATATTGTTGTTGTCTCTAAGCCTCCTTATATGACAACCCATCCATCTGGTAAACATCTCTTTAATTGCGCAACTGTATATTTTGAAAATATTCTAGGTCATACTATACACTCTGTTCACAGACTTGATCGTGAAACTAGTGGAGTTCAGTTATTAGGTAAGAATCCAAAAGCAGCTCAAAAATGTACTTCCTTATTTGAAGATAATAAAGTTCATAAGTGTTACTTTCTTATAGGTCATAAGAAAAAAGAAGTGAACTTTCCATTTACTGCCTTTGAGCGTCTTGGTAATAAAGATGACTTTGTTCCAAGACAATATAATCACTGTTTTCCAGAAGACTCTACTTTTGGAAAGCATGCTGAAACCCACTTTAAAGAGCTTTATCAAGGAGATGAATACATTCTCGCCCTGGCCTTTCCTAAAACCGGAAGACAACATCAAATTAGATCCCATGCAAAACATCATGGCTTTCAATTACTAGGTGATAAGCTTTATAATGATGATCACACACTCTTTATGCGCTTTAAGGATAAAGGCGCTACCAAAGAAGATCATGACCTTATGCAAATTAGCAGGCATGCGCTTCATGCACTTGCACTTTATCTACCCTACCCAAATAAGAATGATTCACAAATTTTTAGATCTGCAATTCCAGATGACCTAAGTGGATGGCTGCGAGAAAACCTTCCAAAGGTAAATCTCAAAGAGACCGAGCTTTTAATCGATAAAATTATAGAGGAAAGATTTAATGAGCAAGTATAAAGTATTAGGATTGTTTAAAGGTACTAAGAAAGTACTTTCAAGTGGATTAGAAAGTGCCATTAGAAAGAGATCAGTCGAGACACTAGAAATAAAAAAACAAGAACTTCCCGGTGACGATGTTGTGGATCAAAAACATCACGGTGGTGATATGCGAGTTATTCATCACTATTCAGCTGTTAATTATAATCATCTCAAAAAATCATTTCCTGATATTGCAGACAAGTTTCAAGGTGGAACATTTGGAGAAAACCTTTTCACTGAAGAGCTTACAGAAGTAGATCTCTGTATTGGAGATATCTTTATGGTGGGTTCTGCAAAGTTACAACTGACCGTTCCTAGACGCCCATGCTCAACAATCAATCAAGGCTATGAAGATAATAGAATTCTAAAAGAAGTTATCAGTTCTGGACACGTTGGTTGGTTTTATACTGTACTAGAGGAAGGATCTGTAAGTGTTGGAGATTATCTTGAACATACAGAGCGTCCTTTTCCAAACCTTCGAATTAGTGATCTATATGACCAAGGTTATAAGGCCCCCAGATTTAGCAATATTCCTTTTTTACAAGAATGTTTCGATACAAGTTTAATGGATAAAGGATGGATGCCTAAACTAGTTAAAGCTTTAAGTTTAACTGGCCAGGACTAGAAGTCTTCAGAACTCTCAAATAGCTCCTTAACATGATTATAAACACCATTGAGACCGGCATTCTCTTTTCCCTCCAATATAACTTTGGGCTTATGAGTAAGTTGCCCAAGGATTGAAATGATATTACTTACTCCAACTGTATTTGTGAAAAATTCAAACATAGATTCATCATTAGCAGCGTCACCATAAAAAATACATTCCTCCGGTTTAACATGGGGATTATACTCTTTAAGGAAATGCTTTACACCATTACTCTTTGAGACATCTCCGACCCAAAAATTAATATGAACATTTGATCTCGAAAAATTCACATTGTTTTTAATTAAAAATATTTCGACTTTTTCAACATCTTCTTTGCTCATTTGTGCAAATTCGATAGCTCTATCAGTACGTCTTCCAAATGAATCAGCACTCATAATACACTCAGGATAGCGTTCTTTTAATTCCGCTGTAATATCTTCTAACTTTTTAATTTCTTCATCAGAGATTAAATTTTCTTCAACTATATGACCTTCTTGATTCTTATAAACAATGACACCGCCACCTTCCATGATTGCATGCTTTAATGGAAAGTGTGTAATTAAGAAATGCCCCCAAGAAATTGAGCGCCCAGATACGATCACAAGCTCAGACATATTTGCTTTAATAATATTGAGAAGATCAAAAAAAACGGCACCTAAATTACCGTTAAGTGTTAAGGTGCCGTCAAAATCAGAAAAAACTATTTTCATAAATTATTCTATTGGTAGTGAAACACCCATTACAAGAGATGCGTAACTATTTCTCAATGAAATATTTGTTTCAATATTTCCAACAAGGTTTCTAGTTCCAACCCAAGGAATTCTTCCAGTAACACCAGCCGCTAATGCCGTTGATGTCTCATATGTATTTTCAGCTGTATTTAAACTTACTTTTACAGGTAGTGCTAAGAATGGGTAAGCTTCCTTTCCCCAAAATGAAAAACCTTTTGAAACTGTTGGAGCAACACCAAAAGAATTTACTCTATCACCGTTAATATTCTCAGTTTCTAAAACACCTTTTACAGAAACTTTAGGTTGTCTCCCGTAATCAGGAATTAATCTAATATCTGAACCGACAATAAACCTTGAAGCTCTATCACCATCAGTAATTCCAAAACCAGCATCAATACTTAAGCTATCACTAACTCTTTGAAGGTATTTGGCGGATAATCCCATCCCACTTCCGTCGCTTAGATAGTTATTAAACTCGGTAGTAATGATATGCTTGTCCATAGTAAATGGGTGGTTTGAAACACCGATAGTCGACGCCATTGCGCTTAATGCTAAACTTGATGAAATAATTCCAATTAGTATCTTTCTCATAATCCCCTCATAGAATGTTTATTTTAATTCGTTAAATTTAATAAACTTATGTAATTACTGAATATTCTAAGGGCTAAAATGCAACTCGTCAAAGCTTTGGTTATATAACTTGCCCAAAAAGAAGCGGTGCACAGGTACTGTAAAAACTGCGTGATAGAACTAATCTATTGCTTATTTGTCCTCTTTTATATATATATATTTTTAGAATTATGGTGATCGTAGTTCAGTTGGTAGAGCACCTGATTGTGATTCAGGTTGTCGTGGGTTCGAGCCCCATCGGTCACCCCATTTAACATTAACCCTCTTCGGAGGTTTAAGATAGAAAAGGCCCTCGTTTAACCCACTTGGGCTTTTTTGTTTTCAGAAGCAATTTTCACTAATAATTCTAAACGTTTGATTCTATTGACGATCGAGTTCATCAAAGCTTTTTCTGTTCCTTCCATATTTCTCTAAATTTCGTGAGATTTCTTGAGTTTGGCTACTTTTTGGCTACACGTTGGCTACCGATTTTTTGTAAATTTTTGAACTAGAAAAAATGGAAATAAAATCCTTCACAGGTTGTCGACGAGAATCAAACCTATAAACTCTAGGTTCAAAAACTTAGTGCCATGCGGAGCAATATTTTTTGTATTTCAGTATTAAATATGTGAGTTGAAACTAGCTGGAGTTGTAACATTAAGCTTCTCCTCCAAGAGATCAGATAAAAATTGCTCAGGAGGCAACTCGACAATATATATAAATAAACTCTTCAATAAAGATACTATATTTTTTAAGATTACCAGCTTCAACCCTTCTCCATATACTTGACCGATGCCTTACAAGTATTGATAAAGCATAAAGGGTCATTTGATTAATAACTTTAATTTCATTTACCTCATCCAAAACTGGCCGAATCAGGTTTGAAGAAGTAAATGTACTCCTCACTATGAGCCGAATTAAGATCAAGAATCCTAACCTCTCCTCACTTACTTAAGAGAATGTATACTCAAAATCATTAATGATAATTTTGTTCATCAAGTCCGCCTTTTTTTGAATGTGATTAATTTGACATGACTTGACTGCCTCAAATGAGGACTTGTCTAATAATAGCACAAACAACTTCTAGCTAGGCCCTCTATAAGCGCCGCAACAAGTAGATACGCCTAGATGTAAGAATTTAAAAGGTCAAAGTAACGCAGAGCAAGGCCTTACAAATACAATACTAATTCATACAATTAACCAATGCTGAAAATAGCATAAAAAAGGGACAACGAAGTCCCTTTTAATAAACCACGGAAGGATCTGTATTTAATCCAACCTTGATATAAATTATTAGCGTGATTTGATATTAAGGCAGTTTTTTTAAATCAGCATCTCATTCCGCATCATTTAAGGAGGATCTAGTGAAATATCTAGTGACTGCCACGTATAGAGAGGACGCGTGTAAAAATGACTCTCCCATTATCAAACTACACCTTGATAGTGCTTATCGCGGTCTTTTGGGCCATGAAATCAAAGATTTGAAGCAACTAGCGGATGAAGGGAACTTACAAGTTAAAACCCATCATTATTGCTCAGGTGTAAAAGTAAGAATCTTTTTTTCTAATCATCACTCCAGATGGATCGCAACAACAAATGCTGATGGAAGTTTATGTAACAACCTTCACTCTCTTCCAATTTTTTACAACACGTATCAAGGTGGAACTAAATATTACAATAACTGTAGTATTTAAAAAATTAAGGCAGAGAGTAAATGCTCTCTGTCCTTATTTACACAAAATTTCTTTTAATAGACTTGAGTTTTTTCCAACAATATTTTCGACAGCTAGAAAGTAATTTTGATCCTCAAAAAGGGCAAAGAATTCATTTCTCTCGAACCAATCCATAGTATTGCAATGATCTGAAAATTTTAGAACAATTAAAGCCTCTGCAAATATTTCTTTGATATAACTTTTATCACTTGAATTAACTATGGAATTCCAGTGAGCAGGATAAGATGTTCTCAACTCACTTAGATATGCTTTGAAGAAAAACATAAAGCCAAGGACTCCATATCTTTGATAGATGCTTCCTCCGATACCTAAACTTCTTTTAATTCTTTGTTCTGCTCTTAGACCATGAATATAGGCATTTAACTCCGTGGTCAGTCCTCTTACAAAAGAGAAAGAGGCAAGTGTCGAATGGTCTTTTAAATAACCATCAACTAAACTCTGAATAGAGTGATTTGGATCACTGTAAATAGATGGATAGTTTTTTTTCAAAAAATTCAATATTAAGTCTCTAGGCATAGGTAAGTTTTGAGATTGCATTTCACCAAGTCTTGAACCATCTATTAGCAATAAATTGAAATTGATATTGCTAGGGTCAGAGTACCAAACCATTAATTCTTGTTCGTTTAAACCAGCAGGAACACCTAAGTCTTCAAAGTGCACAGCTTCGTGAAGTACAATATCAGCCCCAAACTTAGCTTCATTACAATCAGCAAATATGTGAGTAAAAGTATGCTTCTTAAAGACTAATATTTCTGAAGCTTCTGTAAGAAGACTTTCAACCTGTCCGACACAATTATTAGCCCTAACCTCGAAGTTTAAGAAGCTTATTAGCAATGCTATCAAATATAAATTTTTCATAATTCCCTCATACTGTTATTACTTATTTTACCTCAAAATATTGGAAGAACTTGGCTTGATGCAGCACAGGCATTATATTCTAAATCATTATTGCAAAATTAAGACTCTCAACTTAAATTAACGATATGAAACATAAACTAAGTCTTCTCATACTTACACTAATTCTAAGCTCAAGTGCTTTCTCTGGCAAAGTTGGTGTTGATATTGGATCAGGTTTGAAATCCAATTATGGCTTACTAGGATTTGGCCTTCGGTACTTCCCTACTAAAAATTTTGATATTTACTACACAGGTGGAGCTGATCTTACTGGAATAACTTCCACTATTGGAGCCAGATTTTATTCTAATCCTGTTGGTAATAAATGTTTTTTCTTTATTACTTGCACCCCTCTATATTACATAGGTATCAATGCAGGACGCACTAATGGAGGGATAGTTACTATTGAAGAGAATAATATAGAAAGCGAATACGACTTTAGCAGTGGAAGCTTCGTTGGGCTCAATTTAGGCTCGTTTGACCTATTTGCTGATTGGTTCTATTACTCGCTAGATATAAGTTACCGATCATACTATGAAGCACCTACATTTGAGCTTAGAAAAGGGCCAGGGAGTAGTGATACTCAAGAAACATTCAAGAGCCTTATTGAGCCAGGCCTTGGGATCGCAATTAATGTTGGAGTTTTATTTTAAATAACTCAATATAATTGATCTTAATGATTATGAATAAGTTAATTATCTGTATATCTTTTTGTTTATTTTGATATTGTTTTTATTTGGCATGTATTCGAGTTTGATTGTTAGTAGCGAGCCATGTAAACCGACTACGTCAGATTTACGCTCGCTTTGCTTCTCACTTCGTTCGCAGACAAAGAAAATTCGTTTTCAAGCTACAGACTATCTTGAATTTCATCAATGCATTTCTCTAAGTACGTAAGGCCATCACCTTTGGGTACAAAGGCATAGAGGTTATATGACTTTATTTCATCCAAGAAAGTCCTATTCTCTCCCGAGAAAAGTATAAAAGGTATATCTCCTTTGTTCATTTTGAAAACTTCTTTTCTAAACTCAAGCCCATTCATAAGTGGCATACTATAATCACTTATTATCATATCCACCTTATTTATTTGTAACCACTCTACTGCCTTAATCGGGTTATCAAATGAGTGAGTGTGGTGGCCCTTCTCTCCAATATGCTCACATATTATGGTACTTAAATCAGTATTATCATCTACAACAAGTATATTCATTTTAATCCTTTTCAGTTAGTTTACGAACGTGAATTCACATTCGTGAACTTTAACTATTATAATAAGTATGGAAAATCAAGACGTACTTAAAAGTTTAAGAAATATACTTAGTAATTATATAGAAAAGAATTATCAAAGCGTTGAAGAGTACTGTTGGGACGCGGGAATGAGTAAATCTACTATTTCAAACTTCCTAAACTCCAAAAAAGACTTTCAGCTCTCAACTTTGAAAAAGATAGCCAACTCTATGGGAAAAGACCTAAAAGTTACTGTTAAGTAATATCAACAAGTTAAAAGCTTTAAGTTACTCTTTTTATATTTTATAAGCCTTGTACTAAATATGTTTCACAACTATAGATTTTATGTACATAAACGTGTACAATACCTTTATAGGAGGCTTTTATGTCTAACACAACCACCGTGGCCAAATTTAGAGAGAAACTTTCTACTTGGCTAGACTCTACCTCAGAAGGGCCAGTTTTTATTAATCGTGGAGAGGAAAGATTCGCTTTAATGAATGAAGACACATACCGTGACCTTCAACAAAAAGTTGCTGATCTTCAGACAAGTTTAATCTCTGCGCTTGAATCAAAAGAGACCTCTACTCCAAGTAACTTTGATGATATGCTCTCTAAACTAGAACAGTATAAAAGAAAAGAAGCGTAGGACATTGGCAAAATACTTAACACCTAAATCATTTCAAAATAAAGTCTCTCTACTTATGGAAGAGATAGCAAAGTACAATCACAATAATGGCCAGTGTGGTTATACTGCTGCGGTAAAGTTTCAAAAATCTTTAAATGCTGCTTTAGAAAAAACTGCTTCAAACCCATTACAAAACAGTTCTGATTGGGGAAACCCACAAAGAAGAGCCTTCTTTGATTGCAAAGGCCAATACACTCTTATTCTGATCTTTTCTCCGCCAACTGCAAAAACAAATGAAGAAGTAGCAGAGGTTATTTATTCAAATATCTATCCTTCTAGATCATCAGAAGGAAATAAACCTTATCCAGAATCAATTACTTTTAATGCTGACGACATTTTAAAAGATTAATTTCCAAAAAATCATTTTAATTTTAACTACTTGAAGGTTGACAGAAAAAGTCAGGTTTTATTTCTTTACTTTAAATTGAGTATTTGATTTAGTGAGAAGATTTCCGTGCTTTGCTTGTTTGACGCCTGCTTTGCACATTTTTTACTAACCTCAAACTAGGAGATGCCTATTCGAGAAACTACAAACAATCTACCACAGACATTCAAAAAACGAAAGTCAAAAATCATCCGCTCTTGTGTTATTCCAGTAAGGTTTACACCTGATGAAAGAGAAGAATTAAAGGCCATTGCTAATAAACATCACATCAGCATTAGTGAACTCGTGCGCCGTTTTTCTCTTCGTAGGAAATTACCTCCTGCTCTTCCCGAGGTTAATATAAAAACCTACAGGGAACTAGCAGCGATTGGTAACAACTTAAACCAATTGGTTAAAACACTCTATCTGGGAGTGTTTAAAGGAGTTGATGAAGACTTCTTCTATGACCTAAAGAAGCTTATTAAAAAAGCATCTTTAGAAGTCATAGGAACTGCTTGATTGCCAATCAAGTTAAAGGTACTGGTTTTCGGGGAACATTAGATTATTTATTAGGAAAAGAGGATGCCATCATTATTGGTGGAAACATGCTCGGAGAAAACCCTAGTGAACTATCTAAAGAGTTTTCCGCATCACGAACTTTAAGACCAAAGCTTACACGTGCAGTTTATCATGTGAGCTTATCCTTACCTTATGACGATCACTTATCCACCTCAAAGTGGCAAGAGGCAGCGGATAAGTACGTCCAAAAAATGGGCTTTAATGGTTCACAATATGTCATCGTTCAGCACAACGATACGAAACACGAACACATACATATTGTGGCCTCAAGGATTCGCCTTGATGGAAGTGTTGTAAGTGACTCTCAAGACTATAAGAGAAGTGAAAAGGTTGTAAGAGGACTTGAGAAGTCTTTCAACCTTACGCCTACTGTTTCTAGTCATGAAGTTGCAAGAAAAGCACCGACCAAAGGTGAACTTCACAAAGTTATTCGTGAACAAAAAATGAGTACCAAAGGATTACTTCAATCAGTCATTAATGATGTAACTGGTGATCGGCCAGATGCGATTACTTTTGTAAAAAGGTTACAAAGTTATGGTGTTGAAATGATTCCAAATATGGCCAAGGCTGGTCATATTTCAGGAGTAAGCTTCGTCCATGAGGGCGAGGTAATGAAAGGCAGTGATCTAGGTCGAGGGTACACTTGGGCCAGACTCTGCAAGGAGAAAATAAACTATGGGCGACAACAAAACATCACTTTACGAAACTATTGCCAAACGCAACAAAAATCAACCTTTCGAGACGACACTTGCAGAACAAGTAAAACTAATAGAGGACTTCAAAATGGAGTCAATAGCTCAAATAGACAAAGAGTTTCAACCAACTCTAACCAAGCTAGAGAGATTCAGTGGAAGTTTCAACAGAGAGCTGACTCTAAAGACAGACAAACTAATAACAAGCTTGGACGAATTAACTCGAAGTACACAGAAATTAAAGGAGGATCAATATCAGCTCTCAGTTCAAATGAGAAAGCAAATGCAGGAAAAGAGATCACTCATGACTTACTTCATAGTGAGCTTCTTATCAATTCTAGCGGCCAAGGGGATCGATTTTCTTTTGAAGTAGAAAAGCAAAAAAATAAACCTAAACAAAGGAGGAAAAAGAAACGGATGAAGAAAAAGGGCAAGCAAAAAAGTTTAAGCCTAGATATTGGACTTTAACAAAGGAGAGAATATGCAGAAGCATTCAGAAGAATCATAGCGGCTAGTTAGTTTTTTAATTTACATAAAATTACTAACTTAAGGAGATAACATTCATGGGTAATAAAAATAATGTACAAAGAGTACAAAAAGTTGTGGAAAAGCCTGCAAAATCTGATAATAATCAAACAGAGACAATGTCTCAAACGATCTTTGACAATTTAATATGGTTAGGAACAGAAGAAGCTGTAAAGTATCTTCGTAAGACGACAAATGCACTTAGAATTGCTGTCCATCGTGGACAAATCAAGTGTTATAAATGGCGCAGACGATTATACTTTAAGCGAGAAGAACTTGATCGACTTTTAGAGTCATCCATTAACTATGGAGGTATCTAATGTCGATTAAAAGTTACAAAAAGAACGATAAAACATATTACGAAATATTCGTAAGTGTAAGATCAAAAGTTAATCCCAAAATACGAAAACAAAAACGAAAAAAAGGGCTAGAGTCTAAGGCACAAGCTTTGCGTTTTGAAAAAAATCTAATGCAAGAATGTATGCTAGAAGTCTCTAGGCTTGATGGAGATGGTTACAACTGGGGACAAATTGTCGAAAAATGGTATGAGTATAAACTCACCGATCAATTTGAACCAATTGGAATTGAAACTCTAACAGATTACCTAGCAGCACTTAAAAAGTGGACATACAAACAATGGGATAAATCAGCAAAGCACTTTAGCCGAGCTGACGTTAAGAGTGTGCTTAAGTCTATTGAAGATGCTGATAAATCAAAAAGCTTTCAAGCAAAAATGAAAGGTACAATTAATAGGGTTTTTACTTGGGGAATGGAGGAAGCTCTGATCAAAGATGTTTATCAAAGTCCGACTATCGGAATAAAGGTAAATAGAAAGGCCGAGAGAGTACCGACAATTCTTAATAGACAAGAGATTTCAAAGCTCATGGATGCTGCAAGAACTCTAGAGTCACCTTGGTATCCAATTTGGGCGATGGCACTTTTAACTGGTTGTAGAAACGGAGAGCTTTTCGCCTTAACTTGGGATGATATTGATTTTTTAAGTCAAAGCATTAGAGTCTCAAAGTCGTACAATAAAAGGCTTCGTATCACCAAAAGCACCAAGGCCGGGTACTGGAGAAATATTCCAATTAACTCAGACTTGAAAATACTTCTCTTAGAATTGAGAAGCACATCCGCCACGGATCATGTGCTTCCAAGAATAAGAGACTGGTGTCAAGGTTACCAAGCGAGAGCATTAAGGACTTTTTGCACAAGTATTGGAATTACTCCCATTCGTTTTCACGACCTCAGGGCCTGTTTTGCGACGCAGTTGCTGCAAAACCAAGTTGCTCCTGCGACAGTGATGAAAATATGCGGGTGGAAAGAACTGGACACGATGGCGAGGTATATCAGACTAGCTGGTATAGATGAGTCGGGTGCTACGGATTCTTTAAAGATTTTATCCACTACTGAGGCGAGTAAAAAGATAATTTCCTTGTTTGGAAAAACTTAGACTACATTTGGCTACATATAAAAAGTAGTGTTTATAAATTTAGGGGTTTAAGGCCGGTTAAACGGCCACCCCATTTTTTTAAAAGCCTGTCTAACCCACGGGCTTTTTTTTCGCCTAAATTTTTAATTTTATTAACAAAACAGTTTCCAATAGTTAGCTAATTCTCTCATTTTCACGTTACAGGAAATTACACAAAATCACCCTTTGTACTGCCAAACTGTGACTCTCCTGCTGCCAGATCCTAACCACATTATTCGGGATCTAGAAACTTAGTGGTGGGCAGAACTCGAAGAAGCCCAATGACAAACCAAT